>Ga0209061_1000179_pt1 | contig 209057 bp, 177 predicted proteins | sample Coa_R1_10_FD_187157 | JGI IMG/M metagenome (GOLD analysis project Ga0209061, IMG submission 187157) | Surface soil microbial communities from Centralia Pennsylvania, which are recovering from an underground coalmine fire - Coalmine... | ecosystem: Environmental > Terrestrial > Soil >... | reverse complement strand
GGCGAAGTCGTCGACGGTCCAGTGGGGGAGCGAGCTCGCGAAGCGCTGGGAGTCCTCGACGAGGTCCAGGTTGGCGTGCTCGATCCGCCCGGCCTTGTAGAGCCAGTGGGCGATGGCGAGCTCGGGCAGCACCATGTGCAGCCCGACCACCGGGACGCTGGACATGGGCGCGTCGTCGCTCGGACGGATGGCGAGCGCGTCGGCGAACACGTAGAGGAACGCCGGAGCCTCGCGCGGGCCGTGAAGGTGGCCGGCGGGCACGCACAGGTGCATGCCCACCACGTGGCCGACCAGCGCCCGCTGGCCGCGGAGCCCCGTCGCGAGCGTGCCGAGGGCGATCGCCTCCGCGGCTCGGCCGAGCTGGGTAGCCGCGAGCGAGGCGGTGCTCGCCCCCGCGCCGACCCCCCGCCTGGCCTCGTCGAGCAGGTGACGGCGCAGCGAGGGGCCGGGATGCGCTGTCTTGCCGGTGCTTGTCTCTGTCTTGCCCGCGCTCGTCGCTGTCTTGCCGGTGCCCGTCGAGGCTAGGCCCGCTTCGTTCTGCAAGTCCGGGTTTCCCTGGGTCGTCGGGTCCCTCTGCTCCTTCCCGACGTCGGCCATCGTCTACCCCTTCCGTCGCCGGTACCTTTCCCGCGTCCGTGGTTCGGCGCCCTCGAGGGGAGCGGCGCCGCCGGCGCCCACGACCATAGGCGGTGAGATCATCTCGGGGTGCCCGGGCTCGTCCTCGCCGACGCCACGGAGGCCGATCGGCCGCGTCTGTTCGAGATCTTCTCCGACGTCGTCGCGAAGGGGGACGGGTATCCCGAGGCTGCCCCGCTGCAGCCCGACCGCTTCGCCGCGAGCTGGGTGGACCCCCCTGTCGTCGTCGTCGCACGATCCGGCAGCGACGTGGTCGGGGGGTACTACCTGAAGCCCAACTTCCCCGGACGCGCCGCGCACATCGCGAATGCGGGCTACGTCGTGGCGGCCGACCACCGCGGCCGTGGAGTCGGTCGCAGTCTCGTGGAGGACTCCATCGTGCGGGCGCGAGCGGAGGGGTTCGACGCCATCATGTTCAACCTCGTCTTCCAGTCCAATCCCGCGCGCGCCCTGTACGAGCGGCTGGGCTGGCGAGAGATCGGCCGCGTCCCGCGAGCGGTCGAGGGCGAGCCAGCGATCATCTACTGGCGCGACCTTTGACGTGAGGAGCAGAGCCCCTGGGCCCACCCGGGCCGGCGAGGTCAGATGAGGGGCGACGTCAGACGAGGGGAACGGTCACGTCCCCTTGTGCCTCGAGCAGCCGCTCCCAGGTGGCGAAGGTCCAGCAGAAGCGGCCGCCGAGCCCCCAGCCCGGACCCCAGCTGTTCCAGAGGTAGACGAGCTGATTGGCGGCGTCGATGCCGTCGGCGACGATCTCGTGGCCACCGCGCACGGTCGCCCCGGGTGAGATCTCCACGAGCCCCGTCGAGGGGTCGGGGTCGTCGAAGCTCGTGTACCAGTTCACTCCCGTGATCACCGGCCGATGGACGAGCGCCAGGAGCGCGTGCTCGACGCCGAAGGCGTGGGAGTAGGAGCCGATCCAGCCGAGGTCGACGGCAGCCTTGCACACCATGAGCCCGGTGCCTCCGGGGTCGTTGGGCGGGTAGGGCTCCCCCTCGAGCGCCGTCTCCTTCTCGTAGAGGGTGATCGCGGACTGCTCGTCGTAGGTCGTCCCGGAACGGTTGTCGGGGGCCGAGTCCAGCGCGCCGCACAGCGCGTTGGCGGTGCAGGACCCGAGGCTGCCCTGATCGAGAGGGAGCCCTCGCGCCGCGTGTTGGACGCTCACGATCGCGGGGGCCTGGGCGGCGGGGTAGTCGAACGAACGTGGGTCGTGCAGGACGTGGCGGCCGAGGCGCCGACCGGGGACCACCCGCTCCTCGATGAGTCTTGCGACCGGCTGAGCTCCCGGCATGGCACCTCCGGGTGAGACTGGTCCCGAGCCTACCGAGCCCGAGGCTCCCGAGCCCGAGGTTCCCGAGCCGGCTGCTCCCGAGCCCGAGGTTCCCGAGCCGCTCACTGGCGATCCTCGCTGCCCACTGGCGCCCTGGCAACCGTCGCTGCCCTCGACCTCGCCGACTCGGCACTCCACGCCCCCACAGGCCGGCTGGGGCGAGACCGACCTCTACCCCGGCTTCGTCGACAAGGCGGCGATCTCCGCAATCGAAGCCTCTGACTCCGCGATCACGCTGTCCCAGTCCCAGACGATGCCTCGTCGATCCATGTCCATCCGCCAGTTGTACTGAGATCGGGGTCGACATTGGCGGCGGCGGGCCACAGCACAGAGGAACCGAAGTCAGGAGCGATCCACGGGAGCTGCGGCTCAAGGGAAGGCACCTCATCAGGAGCGGGAGCGAGATCGACGAGTGCTGCGAGGGCCTTGGCGAAGGGGACAGGCGAGAGTCTCGAGACGGGGTAGAGGTCACCACCCGCCACCCACACCTCCGCACTCGCCACGAGGGCGCAGCGGTCGCGAGGACCTGCGCTCTCGGCGCTCGTTCCGCCCCGCTCGACCACGGCGGGTCTCAGGCAGGCTGCGTCGGGCGACCGTTCCATGACGTGAACCGCGACTGCAACCGCATCGGCACCCTCTGGCCGCGGGAGCGAGAGCGAAGACGATGCTGAGCCCCCGCACGGGCCCGCGCGTGCCCGCCCACCAGGTGACGACCCGTCACCTGGGTGCGGCGTACCCGCTCTTGACCGAGGCGGGGCTAGGGCACCGGGGCGTGCTCGTGGGCCGTGACCTCCTCGGAGGCTCCTTCGTGCACGACCCCTTCGAGCTCTACGCGTCCGGCATCTTGAGCAATCCGAACATGGTGGTCTTCGGCCAGATCGGGCGCGGCAAGAGCGCCTTCGTGAAGACCTACCTGTGGCGTCAGACGGTGTTCGGGCGTCGCGCGTGGGTCGTGGACCCCAAGGGCGAGTACCTCGCGCTCGCTGCGGCGTGCGGGGCGCAGCCCGTCGCGCTGCGGCCGGGAGGCACGGTCCGGCTGAACCCCCTCGACCCTGGACCTGTGGGAGAGGACCTCGACGGGAGTCCTTGCGTCCCGCGTCCCGAGGGCAGCCCGCCAGATGGTGCTGCCCAGCGTCCGCACGGTTCGACGTCCCAGGAGGGTGTGCCGGGCGTCGGCGGGCGTCGGCAGGCCGAGGTGCTGGCGTCGCTGGCCTCGGCGTGCCTCGGGAGGCCGCTCCTTCCCCGCGAGCGCACCGCAACGGACCTCGCGCTCTCCACGGCCACTCGCGCCCGTGGCGTCCCGACGCTGCCCGACGTCGTGGACGCGCTCCTTGACCCGAGCGCCGAGGCCGCGGCAACGGTACGGACCGACCGCCTGACGCTCCTCGAGGACGGGCGTGACGTCGCGCTCGAGCTCAGGCGGCTCGTCCACGGCGACCTGCGCGGGATGTTCGACGGACCGACCACGGACGGGCTCGACCTCACCGGGCCGTTCGTCTCGCTCGACCTCTCGGCCCTGTACAACTCGCCGGCACTCGGCGTCCTCATGGCGTGCGCGACCGCGTGGCTGCAAGCGACGCTGGCGAGGCAGGCAACTGCGGGCGGCGCGGCACGCGTGTTCGTGGTGGTGGACGAGGCCTGGGCGGTGCTCGCCAACCTCGGGGTGGCCCGGTGGCTCCAGGCGTCGTGGAAGCTGTCTCGTGCCTACGGCGTCGCCAACGTGGCCGTGCTGCACCGGGTGTCCGACTTGCAGGCGGTGGGCGCCGCCGGGTCCGAGCAGGTCGGTCTGGCGAGCGGGCTGCTCGCCGACTCGGAGACCCGCGTCGTCTACGGGCAGGCGCCCGGGGAGATGACCGCCGCGCGCGAGCTCCTGTCCTTGTCGGAGACCGAGTGCGAGGTGGTGCCCCAGCTACGACGCGGTGTCGCGCTGTGGAAGGTGGGCGCGCGCTCCTTCCTTGTGCAGCACGTCGTGGGGCGACAGGAGCGGGTGATCGTCGACACGGACGCGGCCATGAGGAGAGACCCTGCCGGGGCATCGGGGCCTGCTGCCGGACCGGTGGAGCGGGCGGGGCAGTGGGCGACCACCTGAGTCTCCTCCTCGCAGCCGGAGCCGTCGCCGCCGCGGCGGCATCCGGGAGCCGCAGACGCCACGGCGCTGCACCGTCGGTCGGTGCCGCTCCGGGTCGCGTGCGGCGGTCGACGGCGATCCCGGTGCTCGGGCGAGGGCCCGCCATGCGCGAGCGGCGGTTCTGGTGGGTCTCCGCTGCCGGGCGTCCGCCCGGAGTCCCCGAGGGCGCGCGCTGGGCGCGCCACAGCGACCTCGGTGCGCTGAAGTGCGCCGCGGGCGAGCGTGGCCGCCTCGTCCTCGGGGAAGAGGGGGGCCGCCCGGTGCGTCGTTTGGTCCTCGCGGCGGAGACGGCCCAGTCCGTCGCCGTGATCGGCCCGACCCAGAGCGGCAAGACGACCGCGCTCGCCGTGCCGGCGATCCTCGGCTGGGACGGGCCCGTCGTGGCCGCGAGCGTGAAGACGGACCTCGTGCGCGACACGATCGCCTGGCGCAGGCGTTGCGGCACCGTCTGGTGCTTCGATCCAGCTGCGACCACGGGCTTGCCTCGCAACCCGTGGTCCCCCGTCTCGTGCGCGCGCACCTGGCCGCTCGCCCGCAAGGTGGCGTCGGACCTCACCGAGGTGGCGAGAGGTGACGGGACGAGCGCCGACGGGGAGTTCTGGTACGCGACGGCGGCCAAGCTGCTCGCGCCACTCCTGTTCGCCGCCGCGTCGGCGGGGCTCGCCATGCACGACGTCGTGCGGTGGGTGGACACCCAGGAGACCGAGGAGGTCCTCGACATCCTCCATCGGGCCGGCGTCCCCGAGGCCCTCCAGGCCGCGAGGGCGACCTGGCTGCGTGACGATCGCCAGCGCTCCGCCGTCTACACGACGGCCGAGACCGTGCTCGAGCCCTTCGCGGAGCCCGGGATGGACACCCGCGCAGGGGCGTCGTCAGCGGTGGACACGCCGCCCTACGGCATCCCCGCGGTGCGCGACCTCGGCGTTGCGGGTTCGGCTCCGCCTGCAGGCGAGATCGACCCCGTCGCCCTCCTGGGCGGCCGGCACACGCTCTACCTCTGCGCGCCGGCGCACGACCAGCAGCGGCTCCGTGCGGTGTTCGCCGCGCTGGTCGGCCAGGTCGTGCACGCGGCGTTCGCCGCGTCCTCGAGAGCCGGGCGGCCGCTCGACCCTCCGCTGCTCGTCGTGCTCGACGAGGCGGCGAACATCGCACCGCTGAGGGAGCTGGACGGCTTGGCGGCGACCTGCGCGGGGCACGGGGTCCAGCTCGTCACCGTGTGGCAGGACCTCGCACAGGTGCGTGCCCGCTACGGAGAGCGCGCGGCCACCGTCGTCAACAACCACCGCGCCAAGCTGTTCCTTCCTGGGATCGCGGACCCCGGGACGCTCGACTTCGCCAGCCACCTGGCCGGCGACCAGGAGCTCTCGACGCCGTCGGTCACCCGTGGGGCGCGTGGTGAGCGGACGGTGACGACCTCGACGCAGGTCCGCCGCCTGCTCCCGCCCGACGAGCTCCGGCGCCTCCCCAAGGGCAGCGCGGTCCTCCTCTACGGCGCGCTGCCCCCGGTGCGCGTCCGGCTCCGGCAGTGGTTCACTGACCCGCAGCTCGCGGCCCGTGCCGCCACTGCCACCTGCCCACTCCCGGCGCGTGGTCGTGCTCCCAGGGCGCAGCAGGGACGCAGCCGGGCGCGGACCGGAGGATCCGAGGGGGTGGCGTTACAGTCGCAGCCGTGACCACCGACACGCCCGACGGCAAGGGCCGCCCGTACACGCTGGCGATCGACATCGGGGGAACCGGGCTCAAGGCGTCGGTGCTGGACGCCGCGGGCGCCATGATCGCTCCTCGCGTCCGGACCCCGACGACGTACCCGCTCCCGCCCGTGGGTGACGGGAGCCTCCTCGCCAAGCTGGCGAAGCTCGCCGCCAAGCTGCCAGAAGCCGATCGCGTGTCGGCGGGCTTCCCCGGGATGGTCCGGAACGGCCTGGTGCTGAGCGCGCCGCACTTCGTGACGAAGGGCGGCCCCGGGACCGACGTGGACCTCACGCTCGAGGCCGCCTGGCGGCGGTTCGACCTCGCTTCCGAGCTGGAGAAGCTGACCGGGAAACCCGCACGCGTCGCGAACGACGCCGACGTCCAGGGGCTCGGCGTGGTGAGCGGCCGCGGGCTCGAGCTGGTCGTCACCCTCGGCACCGGCTTCGGCACGGCGGTGTTCCTGGATGGCACGTTGCTGCCGCACCTGGAGATCGCGCACCAGCCGTTCCGCAAGGGGGAGACGTACAACGAGCAGCTTGGCGAGCGCACCAGGAAGGACATCGGGCACGACCGGTGGAACCGCCGAGTCGCCAAGGCGATCGCGAACCTGGACGCGATCTTCTTCTTCGACCGCCTGTTCGTGGGGGGCGGCAACGCCCGACGCGTCGACGTCGAGGCGCTGGGCGACGCAGCTCCCAGGGTCACGGTGGTCGACAACACCGCGGGGATCCTCGGAGGCATCAAGCTTTGGGAGGGCCACCACATGGGGGTCTGAAGGGCCTTCGGCCCGACCCGGCCGCCGCCGGTGGGCCGCCTGGCTCGGGGGCGTGCGCCGGCCAGCCGTCGGCCTCCCGGAAGGGGCCGGACCCGGGTCGCCCGGAAGGCACCGCTTACCGTCGGGCTAAATTGGCCCGTGCGGCCCACGCCGGCGCTCGTAGCTCAACGGACTAGAGCATCTGACTACGGATCAGAAGGTTGGGGGTTCGAATCCCTCCGAGCGCGCTGAGAAAGTCCAGGTCAAAGGCGGGATCCTAGGCCTCGGTCCCGGGCGGCCCGCTCGTGCTGCCACTGGATTGCCGAACCTGCTACTGAGGGCCAGTAGCAGCGACGTCTCCCCCAGGCTCGGCAAGGCGCCGCTCGCCCGGCTGCTGCCGGCCCAGCGCTCGACCGCTTCTACGCGAAGCTCCGGACAGGCGGTGATCAGGATGGCTAACCGCTCTCCCCAGCGACCGTCCGGCAGGTCCATGCGATCACGCGGCGAGCACTCCATTGGCACTCGGTGCCCGCGTCACGCCACGACGAGCAACGCGACGCCGGCACAGACGACGACGGCAGCGACGACGCGCCGGCGTGCCGAGCCCTCGTGGAGGAACACCGCGCCGAAGATCGCCCCAGCGATCACGCTCGTCTCTCGCAGGGCCGACACCACGCCGAGCTCGAGATGCGTCTGGGCCCACAGGACGGCTGCGTAGGCCGCGACGACGCATGCGCCGCCGAGCGCGCCGAGCGCCCACCTCGCATCGGGTCTTCCGGGCAGCAGCCGCCGTCGCGACAGGGCAAGCCCGACCACGAGGATCGAGGACTCCATGACGAACAGGGCGCCGGCGTAGCCCACGGTGTCGTGGGCGTGGCGAACGCCGAGCCCGTCGCTCAGGCTGTAGGCGGCGATGATGACACCGGTCAGCACGGCGAGCAGGGTCGGGCGCCCCTGACGCCGCGCCGCGGCGTCGCCGAGCCAGACGAGGCTCACGAGCCCCCCGGCGATGACCGCGACGCCGAGGAGCTGGAGCCCCGACAAGCCCTCGCCCGCCACGAGCGCGGCGCCGCCGGTCACGAGCAGCGGAGCCACCCCGCGCGCGAGCGGGTAGACATGACTGAGATCGCCGAAGCGGTACGAGTTGAGCAGCGCCACGTTGTAGGCGACGTGCAGGACGACGGACGCCAGGAGGTAGGGCCACGCCGCCGTGCGGGGTGAGCCCGCGAGCGCCCACATCCCTGCGCCGCACAGCACGCAGGTCGCGTTGATCAACCAGAACGCGACGACCTGGTCGTCGATGAGCTTGGCGAGCAGGTTCCACCCGGCATGCGCGACGGCGGCAGCGAGGACGATGGCGACCACGATCCCGCGCCCCGGCCCCCCGCCGCCTGCTGCGAGCCCGATCAGCGTCCCCACGGCTGGCCCCCTTCGTCATCCCGCAGCTTGCGGGCGCGTCCGTTCGGAGCCCTCGGGGCTTTTGTCCCGTGAGGTGTGGACCGGCGGGTGCCGGCCTGGTGCCGCTCGGTCCAGTCCCGGCCACCCCTGGTTGTCGACGATCGGGGCGGGGTGCCGGCGGAACCCTAGGCACAACCACGTGCTGGCAGGAAGCTAGCAGCCTTTGCGCTGGCGCGACCTCACAGTTCCGGACGGATGCTGCCCTTCAGGACGTGAACAGGCGTCCCTCGTCCTCGAGGGGGAAGTAGCCGGGCACCTGCGAGACGGGGGTGTCCAGGTAGACCTTCGCCTCTGGGGGCTGGGCGAAGCGCCCGTGGCTCCACCGCACCTCGACGTGGCCGCGCAGGCAGCGCCACTCGCCCGCGCCGTCCCTCCTGCGGTACCGCGCCACCCACTCGACCTTGGGCTGGCCGGCCGGGACGCCCTCGACGCTGAGGTCGCGAAGGACGAAGCTGTCGCGCCAGTCCCACACCGTCGCGACGCGCACCCGGACGCTGCGCGAGCCGTGCGCGCCGAGGAGGAAGTACGGCGCGTTGCCGATGCGCAGGAGCCTGCAGAGCATCAGGTCGGGCTTGAACTCGGACAGCCGTGCACGCCATCGAGCTGCCGAAGCGGTCGCGACCGCTCCCGCCAGCCTGGAGTACGCGGCGTCGACGGCTGCGTCGGTCCCGACGGCCGCGCTCGCTTCCCGGAGCACCGCCCGGTCCCTCGACGAGAGCTCCTCTGCCCTGTCCGGGAGCCCGCACAGCCCTGCCGCCCGCACGGTGGCCTCGTAGAGGTCCTGGTACTCGTTCGGCGCCACCACCGTGTACCAGTCGGCGGGGTCCCACGACCCCGACGCAGCGAGCAGCCCGTCGAACAGCCGGGACGGTGACGCGTTGCAGATGTTGGCGGAGAGGTACTTGCACGACAGCATGTAGACGTGGTCGATCCGCAGGTCGATGGGCGCCACCTCGTCGCCGGCCGGCCGTCTGCCCCCGGTCCACTCGACGATGCGCGGGGGCCGGCCCCCCAAGGCGTCGGCAGAGGCGGCGAAGGCCTTGCCGTTTGCGTACGCGACGGCGAAGTCGCCCGCGAAGCTGCCGCATTCGTAGAGATCTTGGAGCCGCGCCCACGTCCGCTCGGAGATGCGCAGCTCGCGCGGGCGCCGGGCGAGGACGCTCGGGAGGTCGGGGTCCGGGAGGGTTCCGAGGGCCGTCGCCAGCTCGGTGACGACGGTGCGGTCGGCCGGCACCGGTCCTCAGCCCCCGTGAAAGAGCGCCGACCGGGACCGCGTCATCGGCTGCGCGTGGCACCCCCGCGGGCGTACCGGCGCAGCCGCGCGAGGTCCTCGGCGTCGGACAGCCCGATCACGTCGTGGACGAGCTTGGTCCCCGATCCGCCCGTGACCAGGTCGATCGCCTGTCCGCCGGCGCTCTTTGGCGAGGGCTTCTCCGTCGCGAGCAGGAGGTAGCGCGACTTCGGTCGCGCCGCTCGCAGCAGCGCCGCCTTGCCGACCAGCTTCAAGAGGACGTCGGACCGCATCAGACCGGAGCGGGTCGACGTGAAGGTCCCGGAGACGTCGACGAGCCACCTTCCTCCAGCCCGGTCGGCGGCGACGAAGTCCACGCGGACCCCTCCGGGCAGCATCTCGTCCTCACCCACGACCTCGAACCCCTGCTCGACGAGCGCCCACCTCGCGATCTCCTTCGCGCGGCGCCCCTCGCGGATGCCGCGTGCGTAGAAGGGCTCGGAGGGCTCTGCCCCCCGGGCCACCGCAGGGAGGGAAGGGCGCGCGGTCCCCGCGCCGTTCGCGCCGGCGCGACCGAGGCGCTCGGCACCGATGCGCTCCATCGCCCGTGCGACGTAGTCCGGGTCCGTGTCGTAGCCGAGGAAGTGGCGTCCGGTCCGAAGGGCGGCGACTGCCGTCGTCCCCGATCCCATGAACGGGTCGAGGACGATGTCGTCCTTGTAGGTGTACAGGTCGATCAGCCGCTGCGGAAGCTCGACCGGGAACGGCGCCGGATGGTTCACGCGCCGTGCGCGCTCGGGGGGAATCTCCCAGAGGTCGAGCGTGGCCTCCATGAACTCGTCGCGGAAGATGGTTCCCTCGGAGGGCAGCCCCCGGCGGGCGCGCTCGGCGGGCGGGATCGCGCGGTCGAACCTCCCCTTGGACGCGACGATCACCCTCTCGGTGACGTCCCGCAGGACCGGGTCCACCGGCTTCTGGTACGTGCCCCACGCGCACGAGCCTGCGGCACCCTTGGCCTTCTGCCAGATGATCTCGCCGCGCAGCAGCATGCCGAGGTCCTCTTCGAGGATCCGCACGACGTCCGCCGACAAGCTCCGGTACGGCTTGCGCCCCAGGTTGGCGACGTTGACGGCGATCCGTCCGCCCGGCTCCAGGGCTTCCAGGCAGGTGGCGAAGACGCCGCACAGCATCTCGAGGTAGTCGGTGTAGCTCGCCGGCACGTACCCCTCGCCGATTGCGGTCTCGTACTCCTTGCCCGAGTAGTAGGGGGGCGAGGTCACGACCAAGGCGACCGAGCGCGGCATGAACGTCGAGCGCAGGTCCCGGATGTCGCCCAAGTGGAGGCGGTCCAGGTCGCGCCGGTCCTCCGGTGGGCAGACGTCGTCGTCGTCGGACAGGACCGGAGGCTCGAACCGGCGGTAGAACTCCGTGGCGTCGTGGCTCTCGCGCCGTCCGACGCCGAACGCCGAGGTCGCGGTCGCCCTCGCCACGCCTCGCCGAGACCCAGCCACGGTCGAGACGTTAGCTGGGGGCCGTGACAGCGGAACGGACCCGGGACGCCTTCGAAGGGGGCGTCAGCGGGACGCCGCCGCGTCCGGGCCGGCGTAGGTCCCCGCAGACGCCGGGAACAGCGCCTTCACGATTCGGAAGCTCGTGATGTCGGTGGTGGCGTCCATGTGAAGGTACACGGACGCGTCGCGCAGGTACTTCTCGACTCCCACGTCGAGCATCGCGCCGTACCCGCCGTGCAGCTCCATCGCCTGGACGCACACGTCGAGGATCTGGTGCGAGGCGAACACCTTTGCCATGTCGGCGAGCGCGTCCGCGTTCGGACGCCGTGCGTCCACCGCCCGGGCCGCCTGGCGCAGGAGGGCGCCGGTCGCCTCGAGCTTCGTGGCCATGTCGGCGAGCCGGACGGCCACGGCCTGGTGCTCGATCAGGACGCGCCCTCCCTGCACGCGGTCGTGGACGAACGCGACCGTGTCGTCGAACGCGGCGATCCCGATGCCGAGGTTCTTCGCCGCCTGCATCACCTTCCCTGGACGGAAGTAGACGCCCGCCTTGCCGAGCGCGTCGTTGTGGGCGAGGAGATGGTCCTTGGGCACCCGGCACCCGTCGAAGACGATCTCGCCGTTGTTCATGTAGCGTCCACCGACGGTCTCGTTGCAGCGCGTCACCTCGAGGCCGGGCGTGTCGCGTGGCACGAGGAAGCTGCTCGTGCCCTGCAGCATCCCGACCGTGTCGTCGGTATTGGCGTAGACCACGTACAGACTGGCGTCGTAGCCGTTGCTGATGAACTGCTTGCGCCCGTCGATCGTCCAGTACCCGCCGGACAGGACCGCTCTCGTGTCCATGTTCGCCTCCGGCGCGTTGTAGGGGAGCCAGCGGTCGGAGGCGCCCCTCGGCTCCGTGAGGCAGTGGGCCATCAGGAACTGGGGGTCCGCCATGTACCTCGGGAACCAGGTCTCCTGGAGCTCTGGCGACGCCAGCTCGCGGAGGAGCACGGAGATCTTCCAGTTCTGGACGAGCTTGTCGGCCACACCGACGTCCCCGCGTGCGAGCTCGGCCGCCACAAGGGCGAAGGTCAGCGCCTCGCTCTCGCGCTCGATGCCGACGCCGCCGAACCGCTCGGGCACGCCGAGGCTGCGGAGCCCGGCGTGGTCGGCCTCGACGAGGACATCGGGCGCGAGGCGCGCCTCGGGCTGGAACGTCCACTCCCGCTCACGGTCCGATGCGATGAACGGTCTCAGGACCTTGTCGACGTAGCGGCGGCACGTCTCGAGCATGGCCCTCTGCTCGTCGTCCAGCGTGCCGTCATCGAGGTCGATCGTGCTCACCGCGTCTCCTCCGGTCGGTCGATGGGGTGCTGCGCTCACACCGTGGACCCTCCCGCACGCCCGTACGCCGGCTCCAAGGGCGCGAGTCTCGCGCACCGCACGCCCGCCTCCGCACTTGGGCGCAGGGCCCGCGCGCGACGCCGGAGCCGAACTCCTTAGGATTTCTTGTCCCCGAGTTGTCGAGGTTCTTATCCGCTCGAGGTGTAATCGGCGAGCCCTCACTCGACGCGACGGAGCCGGGAGGAAGCGATGTCCGACGTGCCGGACGGCTTGGAAGCCGGCCATGCAGACGAGGTCCCGGGCGAGACACCGGCCGGGGATGCAGCCGAAGCCCCTGTCGGGGGCGCAGCCGAGACTCCCGCCGATGACGCCGAGGAGACGACGCAGACGCTCTACGAGCCGACCAGGCAGTTCCCGCCCGGTGGGCTCGGGTCCCCTCCGCCCGGCGGGTTCCCGCCGGGCGGCCCGCCCTGGGCTGCCGGTCCCGGGAGCCCTCCGTGGGCCGGGGCTCCCTGGGGCGGGCCGTGGGCCGGTGTCCCTGGTGCCGGACCGTGGGGACCTGGCAGTCCCTGGTCCGGAGCGGCAGAGTCTGCGCCACCCGGGTCTGCGCCTCCCGGATCTGCGCCTCCCGAGGGGGTCCCTCCCGCGGACGTCCGAGGGTCCGGCCCACCAGTCTGGTACGGCTGGGGCCCCTGGTACGGCTTTGGGCCGTGGCCGGGTGGCGGAGCGCCCGCCGCGCCGACGAGCCTCGCAGCAGGTCGGCGCCGGTGGTCGACCTGGCTGGCCGTCGGTGGCGTCCTCGGAGCGGTGGCGCTCGTCGCCATCGGGCTCGGTATCGGCTACAGCGTCTGGGGCACCGGCGGGTCGGCCCCGGTGCGCAACGCCATCCCCGAGCCCGCACCTGGCATCGGCCCAGGTCCGCGCATCCTGGTGCCGCGCAATGCGGCATTCCTCGGCGTCCTCGTCGTGAGCTCGGGCACAGGATCGTCGAGCGCGCCGTCCACGACGGTGCAGGGGGCCCGTGTCGTGGCTGTCGTCCCCTCCTCTCCTGCGGCGAGGGCGGGCATCGTCAAGGGGGACACGATCGTCGCGTTCGCCGGCCATGCCGTCCGCTCGGCGGTCACACTACGGGTCGACGTGCTGGCGCTCGCTCCGGGTGACCACGAGAAGGTGACGTGGGTGACCCCCTCGAACAGGCGCGAGTCCGCGACCGTGACGCTCGCCACGCGTCCGAGGACACGCTCCATCGGATAGGCATCGGACAGGCGCGGACCGTCGGAGGGAGCCCTGGAGCGTCAGGGTCAGGCGGCGAGGAAGCCGCCCGACTGGTGTCGCCAGAGCCGGCCGTAGACACCCTCGTCGCCGAGCGAGAGCAGCTCGCGGTGCGTTCCCTGTTCCACGATCTCGCCGTCGTCGAGGACGACGATCCTGTCGAGCCGCGCGATCGTGGCGAGCCGGTGCGCAACGACCAGCGCGGTCGAGCCGGACATGAGCCGCCACAGCGCCTCTTGGACCAGGATCTCGGACTCGGAGTCCAGGGCGGAGGTGGCCTCGTCGAGGATGAGGATCGGGGCGGCCTTGGCCATCGCCTGGGCGATCGCGACCCGCTGGCGCTGCCCACCAGAGAGCTTCATCCCGCGCTCGCCGACCACCGTGTGGTAGCCGTCGGGCAGGCGCCGCACGAACTCCTCGACGTGCGCGGCGCGTCCGACCTCGCGCACCAGGTCCATGTCCGGCTCCTCCATCCCGTAGCAGATGTTCTCGGCGATCGTGCGGTGGAGCATCTGGGGGTCCTGGGGGACGAAGGAGATGTGCGCGCGGAGCGACGACTGGGTCACCTTGGAGATGTCCTGGCCGTCGATGGCGATGATGCCCCCTTGGAGGTCCATGAAGCGGAGGACGAGCTTGGTGAGGGTGGTCTTCCCTGATCCCGACGAGCCCACCAGCCCGACGTGCTCGCCGGGCTCGATGGAGAGTGTGAGGTCGTCGAACAGCACCGGATGCCCGGGGTACCCGAAGCGCACATGCGACATCTCCACCTTCCCTGCCGGGACTGCAAGGGCCGGCGCGTCCGGGACGTCGACGATCTCGGGATCGGTGGAGGCGATCCCGGCGAACTTGGCGCAACGGCCGAGCCCGCGCGACGAGCTGCGGATGTGCTCGAACGACTCCTCCATCGAGGACACGACCGAGGTGGCGTAGAAGAGGATCAGGTAGATCGTCCCCGCTGCTGCAGAGTGGTCGAGCGCGAGGAGCACCCCCACCAGGACGGCGAGCCAGCTGAACAGACCGAGCGAGCCCTCCATCTGCAGGCGCGTCGTGGCGAAGATCCGGCGCGCCTCCAGGTCCGCCTTGACCGTCTGGCCGACCAGCCGCTCCACGTGCCGGCCCTCCAGGGGCTCGGCGGACTGGGTGCGGATCGTGGTCAAGTTCGTGATCGTGTCCGCGAGCACGCCGGTCGCGCGGCTGTGCGTGTCGGAGAACTTCTTCCCTGCGGCGACGACGAGCGCCATCCGGCGCTTGAGCACGAGGCAGAAGACGACGACCAGCCCCGCCATGACCAGCGCGACGGGCCACGCCACGATCGCCAGGACGACGATCGCGGACAGCACGGTGACGGCGATGCGGAGGAACCCCCAGTTCAAGGTGTCGAGGAGGTCGACGAAGGCCCACGAGAAGGTCTCGAGGGTGGAGATCACCTCGCCTGCCGGCCGGTCGGAGTGCCAACGGTGGCTCAGGCTGATGAGGTGCTCGTAGCCACGCACGAGCGCGTGCGCGAACGCGCCGAGCGACGCGCCCCACTCCACCCACCCCGCCCAGCGCCACATCAAGGTGCCTGCCAGCAGGGACGCGCCGTAGGCGATGACGAGCGGCTCGAAGGTCGCCCCGAACGACGCGTGCGGCGGCAGCTGGGCGACACGCGTGAGGAGGGCGGCGAAGATCAGCGGACCCGCGACCGACTGCACCAGCGTGGCCGTGATGGTGAGGACCCACCCTGCGACCATCCCGCGCTTGTAGGGGCCTACCTGGCGCCAACAGAAGGCGAGCGTGTCCCTCGTCGACGAGGTGGGGAAGAGCGAGTCGGTGCTCATGTGCGGACTCCGTGGGGGACGTGGGCGGGCGGGTTGGACGTGGTGGACGAGTTGGAGATGGGCGGTGTGGACGAGCTGCGCGGGCCGCGGCCCCGCCCGTCCGCGGCCCCGCCCGTCCGCGGCCCCGTCGCTCAGGAGAGCTGGCCGGTCTCGCAGCCCCGGCCGGTCTCGCACCCGCGGCCACGATCGCCGCGCACGCGGGGCTGGTGCGGGCTGGTGGGCTTCGCGCTCGGCGGAACGCGCGTCGCGGCTCGGAGCCTGGACAGCCCGCGGGACGCTGGCGCCGTCAGTGCATCGGTGAGATGCGCTCCGCGGCGGGCGGCCCGCCCGTGCGCGGCGAGACCGTCGTCAGCTGCACGCGACCACGTGACGGGCCCTTCGGGAGTGCGCCTGCCATCGTGGTCACCTCGCTCTCTGCTCGCGGTCGAGCCCGCAATCTTACGGGATTCCTGAACGAAAGTAAAGGGGCCGCCGGCACCGCCAGTCCGCCGGCACCGCCAGTCCGCCGGCACCGCCGGTCGGCACCGCCAGTCCGCCGGTACCGGCTGGCTGCCCGTCCCGCGCCTCAGGTGCCCGCCGGTGCCTCCGGGGGGCTCAGGCGACGGCCGAGGTTCACCGCGTGGTCTCCGAGACGCTCGTAGAAGCGGGCGATGAGGGTGACCTGCGCGGCGACGGAGGGCTGCATCGAACCCGTCGCGACCTCGGCGGTGAGCCGTTCGTGCAGGATGTCGAGCTCCTCGTCTGTCTCGTCCAGGTCGACCGATCCCGGGGTGCCGCCCGCGTACACCTCGGCCGCCCCGCGCCACATGTCGATCGCGACCTCGGACATGCGTTGGACGATGCCGCGGCTCACCGGCGTCATCTCGCCTCCGAGCCCGAAGACGGCCCGCTGCGCGATGTGCTCTGCCAAGTCTGCGCTCCGCTCGAGCTCCGAGAGGGCGACGAGGAGCCGGACGAGGCGTCTCGCCTCAGCGGAGGCACCGATCCGGGCGTCGAGCTCCCGCCACAGCGCCGCCTCTGCAGCCCCTACCTGGCTGTCGATCTGCCGGTCGGCGTCGACGACCGATCGGCCGAGGTCGGCATCGGCCGACAGCAGTGCCCACGTGGCTCGGGCCAGCGCCTCGGTGACCTGCGCGAAGAGTCGGAGGACCTCCTGCTCTGCGTCCTGGCCCATGATGCTCCGACCCTATCGAGGCGCCGGAGGGCGCCCGGCGAGGCGCTCCACGTCGGCCCGCGCCGTGCGGGCGGGGAACGAGCGCACGATCCACGTCGCACCGGCGTCGACGAGCTCGTCGAGCGCGACGCCGCCGGCGTCCGGCGGCACCTCCGCGGCGATGTCGTAGCCCTCGAGGGACCCCCGGAGCTCCCGGACCTCTTCGACGATCCGGCGGAACCGGTCGACCCCCACGCGGACCGGGAACACGCCGTCGAGGCGTGCCGCGCGCCGGATCGGGCCCTCTCTGGCCCGGTCGCCCATCGTCGCCCCCCACACGGGGATGCGCGGCGCCTGCACGGGAGTCGGCAGGAAGCGGACGCCTTGCGCGACGAAGTGGTGGCCGGAGTGGGTGACCTCCTCACCGGACCACAGTGCGAAGAGGAGGTCCAGCGCCTCGTCCAGCACCGCGGCGCGTTCGGTCTCGTCGGTGCACTCGCCGAACCGTGCGAGCTCTCCTCCACCGTCCACCCCGAGCCCGACACCGAGCAGGAGGCGACCGTGGGAGAGATGGTCCAGGGTCACCGTCTCTCGCGCGACTTTCTGGGGTCGGCGCCGCGCGAGCGGGGTGACCATCGGACCGAGACGGATCCGGGTCGTCGCCGCCGCGACCGCCGAGAGGAGGATCCACGGATCGGCGATCTCCTGGGGGTCTCCGGCCGGCCTGATCATGTGGTCCCACAGGAAGATCCCGTCCCAGCCGTTGCGTTCCGCCTCCCGAGCGATGCCCATGACGACCTCGGGCTCGCAGAGCTCCCCGAATGGGGGGAAGAAGAGGGCGTGGCGCACGGTCACTCGCCGGTCGAACCGTCGAGGAGCTCGCGCACGGCGTCCGCGTGCCCGGCGTGGCGAGCGGTCTCGTTGATGAGGTGCAGCAACGTCCAGCGCAGGCTGACCGCGTCGTCGAGCTGGTTGGGCGTCTCGAGAGGGATGTCACAGACGATCTCGTCGGTCCGCGCCCCGCGCGCCCGGTACGAGCGGGAGACCTCGTCGACCGTGAGGGATGCCGGGGGGAAGAACTCCTCCTCCCGCCTGAAGACCGCCTCGCCGAGGTAGCCGCCGTCGATCCACCGTCTCTCGACCCAGGTCAGGTGGTTCACGATCCCGGCGAGCGGGAGGAGCTTCCCGTCCGGGCGATGGTGCGCTGCGGCGTCGTCAAGCCCCTCGACGTTGCGGAGCACCGCACCGCGCAGGTAGTCGAGCCAACGCAGGTACAGCTCCCGCTCGTCGGGGTCGTCGCCGGGGAACTCGAAGTCGGCGCCCTTCGCCACGACCCCACTCTACGGAGCCGCCCGGCGTCGGGGGAGGGCCGCCAGGGCGAGGAGCGCCAGCAAGACGAGGAGGGCGGCGGCCGACACGAGCTCGCCTGCGAGCAGGCCGGGTGCGACGTAGCGCCACGTGACGATCCCGCGCCCCGCGGGCACGCGGACCACCTGCACCGGGCCGAGCCGGTGGACCACGAGCGACCTGTCGGACCCGGCACTCCCGTGGAGGGGATGCCAGGTCGCCGTCCACCCCGGCACCGCGGCGACGGCGCGCACGACCTCAGCCCCCCGTGGCGAGTCGACGAGTGCCGCGCGGGGGTCGAGCCGGGGTCCCGAGATCCTCCGCACGACGGCGCCGCGCAGCGACGTCCCGGCAACGGGTCGTAGCGAGAGCGGCGGCTCCGCCCTCCGGTCTACGAGCACGGTGAAGGCGCCGTCCATGCCGCCGAAGGCCCAGTGGGGAGGCTCGAAGGCGCCTTGGAGCACGCCGTCGAGCGCGTAGGAGGCGCGGCCGCGCGCGGTCACGACCGGCGGCCACGCGAGGCCCCGGCTCGCGCGCTCGACCACGAGCGCGACCGCTTCCACCGGCTGGCGCCAGGTCGCCCGCCACCACCGGCCCGAGGCCCGCGCCGGCGGGGCGCCGGGGGGAGCCGCCTGGACGCTCGCCCAGGCGAGGTTCCCGGCCCGGGTCACGGCCCCGATCCTCGGTGCCGGCAGTGCGCGAGTCGGCGTGCCGGTGGACGTCGTGGTCTCGACGAGCGCCGAGGCGAGCGGGAGCGGAGCCCCGACGAACCAGGTCGCGCGTCGCCCCGGGTCGAGGCGCCTCGTCCCGGAGGCCCGAGCGGGGTCCAGCGCGCCGATGCGCGGCCGCGCGCCGAGAGGTTCGTCGCGGGGGATCGGCGTGCGGAGGTAGCGGGAGAGCGTCAGGACGGCTTGGGTCGAGAGGGCGTCGAAGGTGCCGTCGCGCGCGGCGCGCGGCGCGAAGACGTCCTGCCCCGATCCCGAAAGGCCGTGGACCCCGGTGACAGCGGCGTACCTGCCGTCGACGATCGAGCCGTACCCCTGGACGGACCACGTCTTCGCCAGGACGCTCCCGTCGGGCACGCCGAGCGCCGCGAGCTGCGCGGCATCGGCCAGGTCCGGGTCGTAGACGGCGAACCGTCCCGTGAGGTGCAGCTCGGAGATCGGGCGCGTCCCGATCGTCCCGTCCGTCCCGGAGCGCCTGTTCGCCGTGGTCGTCCCGTTGCGTCCGAGCGCCGGGTGCGTTGCGGCACGACCGGGTGCGGCGGCATGACCGGGTGCGGCGGTATGACTGGGTGCGGCGACCTGACCGGATGCCGCCGCAGGCGCGTCAACGGCGACGATCGTGGTCGCGTTGAAGACGAGCAGGTCGGCGAGCACGAAGCACGTCACCGCGCCGGCGCGGGCGGCAGGTGACAGGCGGTGACCCGCCACGACGAGCGTGAGCGCACCCAGGGCGAGCACGAGCGACGGGGCGAGCCAGGGTCGCAGCGCGACGGCGTGCGCGCCGGCGCGGGTCCCCGCCCCCAGCCAGCGCAGGATCGGAGCGCCGTCGGCGGACGCAGCGACGAGCAGGCCGGCGACGCCGACGAGCGGGACGGCGGCGAGCACGCGCTGGCCCCGGTGCGTGCGCCGGCTGGGGACCCAACCGTCGAGCCAGTAGGCGAGGCAGATCGCGAGCCCGAGGTCCGTCACGAGGAGCGCGCGGCTCTGCAGCCGTTGGCCGCCCAGGAGCGGCACGCGGACGAGGAGGTGCCACAGGGGGGTCTGGTTGCCGAGCGCGAGCAGGATGCCGACGACGACGACGAGCTCCCAGACGACCCACCCGCCGTCGGGTCCGCGAGCCCGGCGTGCGAGCAGCGCTGCCGCAGCGGCCAGTGGCAGCAGCCCCACGTAGCCGGTGACCTCGGTGAGGTTGTAGTGGGCGAAGAACGCCGGCTGGCCGAACGAGCCCGATCCGCCGAGCAGGTCCGGCACGCCGAGCAGCGTGAGCCAGCGTGCCGGCATCGAGCCTGCGCCGAACAGGAACCCGCTGGTCTGGGCGCGCTGGGAGGTGGCGACCGCCGCCAGGCCGGGGAGGATCTGGACCGCAGACAGCCCGACCCCGACGCCCGCGCCGACGAGCGTCGTCGCTGCGGCGGAGACTCCCGCCCTCCACGAGGCTCGAGCGAGCCCGACGAGGCGCCAGAGCGCGTAGAGCAGCAGCACGACGGCGCCGTCGGTCGCCGCGCGGGGCTCGCCGGAGAGCCCCACCAGGGCGACGGCCGTGGCGAGCAGCGCCGTCCAACCGGCGCGTGCACGGCTCAGACCAAAGGGCGCCTCGGTGAGGCGCAGCAGGGCGAGGAGGCCGAGCGGGACCCAGCTCATGCCGGCGATCAGCCCCACGTGGGGGACCTGGGCGACCATGCCGCCGCCGAAGACGAAGGTCGTCGCCCCCGCCCAGCTCGCGAGCACGCCGAGTCGTGACGCGCGGAGGAAGGCGAAGAGCCCGAGACCGGCCGCCCACCCGGCCGCGACCAGGTTGAGGGTCCACGCGGCGCTCCCGGGCAGGACGGCGAACAGCCAGGTGAGGGGGTAGGCAGCGCCGGCGTTCCACCCCGCGAGCAGCGGTGCGCCGCCCCAGATGTACGGGTCGAAGATCGGGAGATGGCCGGCTCGCAGGTCCTGGCCGACCAGTTCTCGGAGCGGCAGGTTCTGGGTCAGGTCGTCGCCGGGGACCACCGGATGCCCGAGGAGCGCGGGCACGCCGTAGACGAGGAGCGGCAGCGCGACGAGGCTCGCGAGGGCGGCGACCTGCGACCTGTGCCCTCGGCGAGCACGCCGGGGGGGCGGCCCCCGACGCGGGCTGCCGTCGCCGTTCCCGCCACCGCCACCCCCACCGGACGTCCCCGTCTCGGTGGTGCCGTCAACGGAGACGACAGCGGTCATCGGGCACACTCTGGCAGGACTGCCGGCCCGCGTCCCCGCAGCGCACGAGCGCGCCGGCGGCGCGACCCGGAGGGCCGGGAGACGGAGGACCCATCCGCGTCGGTCAGCCGCCAGGCCCCGCGACGAGGAGCGTGACCGGGAGGTCGGCGAGCGCCTCTTCGAGCTGCAGCGCCCCGCCGCGCGCCGTGACGGTGCGCCCGGTGATCGCGTCGCCCAGCACGGGGGGTGCGTCTGCCGGCAGGTGCACGACGGTCCCTCCATATGACGGTCCCGACGGCAGGTCGTCCCCGGCCGTCTCGAGCCGCCCTCCGAGCCGGGTGACCACGGCGACCGCCCAGCTCGGGCCGTCGGGGGTCGCTGCCCGCCGCGCGAACGCCAGCACCGACGCGGCGGCCGGCCCCGCCGCGGCGAGCCGGACGTAGGCTGCGCCGGGGGTGAGGGCTGGGCCGCCTGGTCCCCGGCGTGCGCGCAGGCAGGCGGCAGTGACCAGGAGCTTGACCCGGCCGTCGCGCCACGACCGTCGGAGCGCGGCGGCACCTGCGCCGGGGGCCTGCTGGCGTTCGAGGACCCCTTCGACCCCTTCGAGCTCCCGGGCCAGCGCAGGGAAGTCGACGGGGCGACGGTTGTCGGGGTCCACGAGGGAGAGGTTCCACGCCTCGTCGCCCTGGTAGCAGTCGGGGATCCCCGGCATCGCGTGCCGCAGTACGACCGCCGAGAGGGAGTTGAGCGCCCCCAGGCGCAGCACCTCCTCGAGCACCGGGCCGAACGAACGGCGCAGGAGCGCCCCCTGGTCCTCGAGCATCCGCTGCGCGAGCCTTCTCAGGGCCGACTCGTAGGCCTCGTCCGGATCGGTCCACGAGGAGCGCCGCTTGGCCTCGCGCGCCCCCTTGACGAGGGCGTCGCCGAGCCTGGCGGCCACCTGAGCGCTCTCCCCTCCGGCGTCGCCGGGGCCTTCGGCCGTGGTGTCCCCCGCGGCACCCAGCGGAGGCAGCACCCCAAGGGCGAGCTGGGCCGCGACGCGCGTCTCGAAGGCGAGGTCGCCGCCGTCTGTGGCGAGCCCGAGGGCGGCGCGCAGCGCGCGCAGGCCGGTGTCGAAGGGCCCCGCCATCTCGCTCAGCGCGTAGAGGCGGCTCCGGACGTCCTGGGCCCGCTTGGTGTCGTGGGTCGTGCCCGGGACCAGGCCGCCTTCGGCGGCGGTGGCGCGCGCCGCGGCGCGCTCGTGCCAGCGGTCCGGCGCGCCCGCACGCGGACGCGCCGGGTCCCCGCCCACCTCGCAGAACGGGAGCGGGCCGGCGAGCCGGTACCAGGCGGTGTCCTCGACTCCCTTCGCCATGAGGGCGCCGCTCAGCTGCTGGAGGCGCAGCGCCTCGTCGCGGTGCCCGGGTGTGAGCAGGAGGTCGATGACCTCGTCCTGCTCGTCCGTCCCGGCGGGCGACCGCAGCGACCGCCACACGGCGGTCTCGTCGAGCTCGCGGCGCAGCGCCAGCCCCACCGGCGCGTCGGGGCGCGGGCCGCCCGGTGCCTCGAGGTAGGTCCGGTAGCGCCCGAGACGCACGAGGACGTCCCGCAGCGCCCCTGCGGCGACCCCGAGCCGTCCGGCGGCTCGACCGATCTCGTTCGAGAAGCTCCGGTCGGCGACGAGCCTCCTGGTCTTGACCGTCAGCTCCGAGACGTCGGCGTCCCCCTCTTCCCGGCCCGCCGCCACGAGCCGGTCGAACCCGTGGGGGTCGACGAGCACGCCCCCGACGTCGTCGATGGTCTCGTACCCGGTGGTGCCCTCGACCGGCCAGTCCTCGCGGAGGCGCTCGTCGCCGGTGAGGATCTTCTCCACCACGACGGGCACACCGGTCTGCTCGACGAGCCACGCCAGGTACGACGAGGGGCTCCTGAGCCCGTCGACGTGGTCGACGCGCAGTGCCGAGACCCGGCCGCTCCGCGCGAGGTCCACCACGAGCCCGTGCGTGCGTGCGCGGACGGCGGGGTCCTCGACCCGCACGCCGGCGAGGCCGTCGATGTCGAAGAAGCGGCGGTAGTTGCGCCCTGCAGGGTCGTGGAAGTCCGCGAGGCGGTAGTGCTGGCGCCGGAGCGTCACCGAGACGTCTGCGGCCCCGCTCCCGGGGCGCACCGGCAGGTCCGCCTCGCCGACCAGCACCACGGGCTCGCCGTCGCGCCTGCCCATCCGCACGAGCCCGATCCCGATCGCGTCCACGAGCGGCCTGTCGAGTAGCGGGAGGACCACCTTGCCGTCCCCCGCCTCCCAGTCGACGTCGAAGACGCCCGCCATCGGGCCGTCGGGTCCGTGCTCGAGCAGCTGGCGCCACCACCCGCCCCCGGGCCACGCCGCGAGGTGGTTCGGCACGACGTCGATGCAGATCCCGAGGCCGTGGCGCGCGCACGCCGACACGAGCGCGTCGTAGCCCGGCTCGCCCCCGAGCTCCGCGCGCAGGCGCGTGGGGTCCGTGCCGTCGTAGCCGTGCGCGCTCTTGGGCACCGCCTCGGCGACCGGCGAGAGGTAGAGGGTCTCGATCCCGAGGCGGGCGAGGTAGGGCACGATCCCGGCGGCCTCGGCGAAGCCGTTGCCAGGCCGGAGCTGGAGGCGGTACGTCGCGCCGAGGCCGGGCCGACGCGTCACGCGTACCTCGCCGCCGGCTCCTCCGACCCGTGCCCTCCCGAGGTGCCCGCGTGCGCGACCGCCCGTGCGCCGTCGAGGGGCGCGCCGCCCTCGACGTCGGCCGCGAGCGCGGCGACCACCACGCCGTAGGGTCCGAGCGACAGCACCAGGCCGTCCCCGCCGCCGTCCGCCCCCGCCTCGCGGGCGGCGAGCACCGCTATGCCCGACGCCGGCGCACCGGGCAGCAGGATCGAGGTGGGCGCGTCCCGCATCGTCGCGGCGACGAGGACCGGGCGCCCCTCGAGGAGCGGCCCGGTCCGTCGCAGGAGCACCCAGCTCGAGGTCGCCTCGTCCCACCAGCGTTCCGAGCGTGTCGGCTGGAGCGCGCCGAGGGCCGGCTCGAGCCGGCGCAGCTCCAGGAGGCGTCGCTGCCAGCAGAGGAGCTCCCGGTGCACCCCGGCACCGGCGAGCGAGCGGTCCGGCCGGCACGCCGAGAAGGTGGCGGGATCTTGGGGGTCGGCCCCGGGCCCGCCTTGGCCCACCTCCTCGCTGCGACCGCGCCGGACGGCGGCCGCGAGCGCCGGGTCGCGGTGGTCGGTGAAGTAGTGGAAGGGTGCGGGGTCGCCGTACTCCTCGCCCATGAACCTGAGGGGCACCCACCCCGAGCACAGCACCGCGGCGGCGACCGGGAACTGCGCGGCGAGGGGGAGGTCGGCCGCGAGGCGCCTGCCGAGCCCTCCGTTGCCGATCTGGTCGTGGTTCTGTGCGAAGACCACCAGGCGGTCGCCGGCGAGCGGGGTCGGCGGGCGGGTGCCGTGGCGCCGCCCACGCGACGGCACGCGCCGCCCCTGGACCACGAAGCCCTCGGTGCAGGCGAGGGCGAGGTCCGCGACGCCCGTGTAGTCGCCGTAGTAGCGGTCGGACTGTCCGGTCAGCGCGACGCGCAGGGAGTGGCAGAAGTCGTCGTTCCAGACCCCGTCGAGGTCGAGTCCCCCTGCGGCAGGCGGGGCGACGAGGCGCGGGTCGTTGGCCGGGCTCTCGGCCACGACGGTCAGCGTGCGCCCGATGCGCCGGCCTTCGGCGTGGAGGGCGTCGGCGAGCTCCTGGACGAAGGGCGCGGCCGTGCGGTCGGCGATCTCGTGGACCGCGTCCAGCCGGAACCCGTCGACGCCGACCTCGCGCACCATGCTGAGCGCCTGCTCGGCGAAGTACCGACGGACCTCGTCGCTCCCGGGCCCGTCGAAGTTGACCGCATCGCCCCAGGGCGTCCGGTAGCGGTCCGTCGTGTAGGGCCCGAACTCGTCGAGCACGTAGCCGTCCGGCCCGAAGTGGTTGTAGACGACGTCGAGGATGACCGCGACCCCGCGGCGGTGCGCGGCCGCGCAGAGCCGCGCGAGCCCGTCACGCCCGCCGTAGCCGGCGTGCACCGCGAAGGGGAAGACGCCGTCGTACCCCCAGTTCCGCTCGCCTGGGAAGGCAGCGACGGGCATCAGCTCGATCGCGTTGAACCCCGCGTCCACCAGATGGTCCAGCGCGCCGGCGACCCCGTCGAAGGTGCCCTCCTCCGAGAAGGCACCGACGTGCACCTCGCAGATCACCTGGAGCGCGAGCGGGAGGCCCCGCCAGGTGCCGACCGGCTCGGCGACGGTGGTCGCGACGACCTCCGAGGGGCCGTGCACCCCGTCGGGCTGGGAGCGTGACGCCGGGTCGGCGAACGGCCCCCGACCGTCGAGGAGGTAGCGGTACCGGGTTCCCTCTGAGGCCGGGAACCTGCCCGCGTGGTAGCCGCGGTCGCCGGGTCGCAGGGTGCCCGCGACGCGGCCGTCGAGGACGAGCTCGACCCTGCGGGCCCGCGGTGCCCACACGCTGAAGCGTGCGGTGCCGTCGCCGAGCGGGAAGGCCCCGTGCCGGAACCCGGCCGTGCCGGGCAGCTGCCCGCTGTCGTCGCGATCCGCCATCGCGGTCAATTCTTCCCCGGTCTTCCCCGGGGCTTCCGCGGGCAGTGCGCTGGTCCGGTGCGCCGTGTGCCCGACGGAGCGGACGCCCCCGGTGCGGTCAAAAGCGCATCTCGCGCTGCCAACGCTCCGCGAGCTCGGCACTGCCGAAGCACTCGATGCCGAGCGAGGCGGCGGTCGCCCGGTTCGCGCACCAGAGCCAGAGGGACTCCGCGCCGCCACGCAGCGCGAGCTCGGCCTTCGAGTGGGTCCGCTGCGTCTCGACCGTCCCATCCGGGCCGAGCCGGACGGTCCACTCGCCCTCGGCGTCGGTGCAGTGGAGGTGGACCGTCTCCCCCGACCAGGCCCCGGGGTGGGCCCGCACCGAGCGGGGGACCACCACAAAGAGGTGCTCGTCCACGCCGTCGGCCGCGACGTCGGCGTCGATCCTCTCGGGCGCACCGGTCGCGGCCTGGGCATCCCACGCGTGCAGGGTGGTCTCGAGCGCCTGCCGGCGGAACCAGAAGCGCACCGAGCGGGGAGGGCCGAAGGTCCAGCAGTCCTCGTCGGGGTCCGCCGCGCCGAGGGAGGCGACGAGGCGCTCGGCCCCCCGCCGTGCCCAGTCGCACATGGCGTCGTCCGTCTCCTGCGCGGGCGGCGCCGTGCGGTCGGCCTGGCGCCTGGTGCGTACCACGTCCGCGGCCCAGGCCCACACCGCACCCATGTGGGCGACCAGGTCCGCTTCGGTCCAGCCCGGACAGGAGGGGACGGGGGCGCGCATCGCGCCCGCCGCGGCGCGGATCAGCGCGTCCGCGCGCGCCGCGAGCAGCTCGAGGTGCCGGGACGGCTGCACGGGCCGAGGATAGGCGGGGCACGAGCCGACGGCCACGCAGGCGTCGCCTCGACCAGGCGAAGGCGCAGGGCGGCCTCTTCAGCGGCCGCGTGACTCGGCGTGACGCTGGGTACGCGCCACGACGAGGCGAGCGGTGAACAGCAAGAGGAGGACCATCACCACGAGGACGAGCCCAGCGTCGTAGGACAGGTCGTTGGCGTGGGCAGACGGGTAGCTCCAGTACTGGTAGACGATGTAGGTCAGGTAACCGAACCCGTGGGCGTGGATGAACGCACCTGTCCACACTGTGCTCGAGAACTCCGCGGTGAAGAGCAACGGCGCCGTCTCCCCTCCGGCGATGGCGAGCGCGAGCAACAGCCCGGTCACGATCCCCGGTGCCGCGCTCTTGAGCACCACCTTGCGCAGCGCGAAGCCCGTCGGCATGCCGAGCGCCTCTGCGCCCTCGCGGTAGCCGAGCGGGACCTGGCGGAGCGCCGTCTCGGTCGCCTTGGCGATGTAGGGGATCACCATCATGGAGAGGACCAAAAGGGCGGGGAGCAGCGAGAAGCCCCAGTGCAGCCCGACGACGAGCGCGACGTACCCGACGTAGCCGAGCACGATGGAGGGGAACCCCGCCAGGGTGTCCGACGCGATCCGCAGCCACGTGGCGACGGAGTCGGCGCGCCGGCCCCGCCCCGCCTTGGCGGTCCGCACCGTCCCGGCGAGGTGGATCCCTGCGAGCACCCCCACCGAGCCGGCGATCACGAGGACGCCGCCCATGAGGACGAGCGTCCCGAGGATCGGGCCGAGCAGACCCCCGTTCTCGCCCTGCAGTCCCGTCCACAGCACGCTCCACTGCCAGTGGGGCACGGCCCTGGCCGCGACGCCCGCGAGGAGCCACAGGGCGGGCGACAGCACGAGGAGGAGCGAGACGACGGTGCCCACCCGGAACAGCGCCGAATAGGCGCGGCGGCGGCGCGCTCCGGGCACGGGCTTCCCCTCAGGCAGCCCGACGGAGCGGGCGTCCGTCGAACGAGGTGCGCAGCACGATCCAGCGGGCCAGCAGGTTCACGAGGACCGAGATGACCCCGAGGACGAGCGCGAGCTCGGCGATGCTCGACACGGCGAAGCCCGTCCCGTCGGTCAGCGAGGAGTCGAGCTGGGTGGCGATGGCGGCCGCGATGGTGGACATCGGCGAGTAGACGTTCGGCGCGAGCTTGAAGATGGCGCCGACGGTGAGCACGAGCGCCATCGTCTCGCCGAGCGCCCGGGCGAGGCCGAGCACCGTGGCGCCGACGACCCCGGAGCGAACCCAGCGCAGGGTGATCCGGCGTGCGACCTCGTAGCCGGTCATCCCGAGGGCTTCGCCTCCTTCCTTCGGGAGGACCGGGACCTGGCGGAAGAGGTCGGCCGTCGTTGCGGTGATGATGGGTACGACCATGAGCGCCAGGGTGAGCCCACCGGTGAGGAGCCCCTCGCCGTGCCCGACTGTGCCCTTGAAGAAGGAGAGCACCGGCACTGTCGGGAGGTGGTGGGCGATGAACGGGTAGACGGTGCGCGAGAGCACCGGCCCGAACGTGAGCACCCCCCAGAGGCCCAGGACCACGCTCGGGACGCCGGCCAGGAGCTCGATCGCGAACCCGAGCGGGCGCGAGATCCAGCGCGGGAGCCGCTCGGTCAGCGCGAAGGCGCAGCCCACCGAGACGGGCAGGGCGATCGCCACCGCGATGGCCGAGGTCTGGAGCGTGCCCGCAATGAGCGGCCATGCCCCGAATGCCGCACCACTGGGGTGCGCGACGCCGTCGGTGCGGACCGTCGGGGCGTACGTGCTGCCGATCTTCCACTCCGAGCCCGTGAAGAAGTGGGTGCCGTTCACCTTGACGGCCGGGTACGCCTTCAGCGCCAGCACGGCGACGACGAAGACGAGCGCGGCGGTCGGGAGCACGGCCGCCACCCGGGCAGCCCATCTCCATGCGCTCGCCTCGGCGACGAAGGCCGACTTGGAGCGGGTGCTCCCGGCGTGGAAGGCGGTCGTCATCTGGTCGACGTCCTCGGCTCTCTCGGGCTCGCTCGGCTCTCTCGACTCGCTCGGCTCTCTCGACTCGCTCGGCACTCGCCGGTGCGCGGTGCGCCCTGGCTCGGTCCCCCCGCGGTCACCTGATGGCCTTGATCTGCTCGAAGGAGCTCTCCACCACCTTGAGCGGCAGCGGCCGGAAGCCGACCTGGCTCAGGTAGGACGCGCTGTTCCCGTCCTTGGGGTTGATCGCCCACTCGAGCACGGACCGGACCGTCTTTGCGACGCGTGCGTTGGCCTGCTTCTTCGAGACGACCGCGTACTCGTAGTTGATGATCGGGTAGCCGCCGTCGATCTTCCCGTCGATGAGCGAGATCGACCCTGTCTTCGGGGTCTTCTTCACGTACCCCGCAGCCTCTGCGGCGATCGTCGCGGCGGTCGGCATCACGTACTGGCCCTTGCCGTTGGCCAGCTGCGCGTAGGTCAGGCCGTCGCCGAGCGCCTGGGTCTGGTAGCTGATCCCGATGTACGCCACGCATCCGGGCGTCGCCTTGCAGCCGGCGACCATCCCGGAGTTCCCTGTCTCGGCGAGCGCGCCCGGAGCGTTCGGCCATGTGACCGTCGTGTTGTAGCCGACCGTTGTCGCCCAGGACTTTGTCGAGTCCGAGAGGTAGGTGGTGAACAAGAACGTGTCGCCGCTCCCGTCGGAGCGGTGGAGCGTCACGACCGGGATGTCCGGAAGGTGGACGCCGGGGTTCAGCCTGGCGATCGCCGGTGTGCTCCAGCGGGTGATCTTGCCCTCGTACATCTTCGCCAGGACCTTGCCGTTCAGGCGGAGATGGGCCGTCACACCTGTCAGGTGGTAGTAGATCTCCTGCGCCGAGATGGCGAGCGGGATGTTCTCCAGCGCGGGGTCCTGCTGCTTGTCGGCTGTCGAGAGGTAGGCGTCCGACGAGCCGATCTCGATCGTGCCCGCGATCGCGTAGCTGATCCCCTTGCCCGATCCGCCGGCCGCCGTCTGGATGGTGACGTTCCGGTACTTGGACTCGTAGCCCGGGGCCCACAGGTTCCACAGCGGGTACAGGAGCGAGCTCCCCGCTTCGCTGATGGTGCCACCCGCCGGCTTCTCGACCGTGAGCTTCACGTCCTTGTGCTTCTTCGCATGCGCTCCCTGAGTCCTCGCCGCCGCGCCGGCGGCACTCGGGGTGCTGGCGACGGCGGCCGTTGCGGTGGATGCGATCGCCAGTGCTGCCGCCCCGACGATCCCCGTCGCGACGGTCCTGCCCCGGTACGTACGAGCCACGTGGCCTCCTTGTGTTTGGCTTGGTCGGTTGCGCTGGCTTGACGGTTGCGCTGGCTTGACGGTTGCGCTGGCTACGGCCGCAGGGTCAGCCGAACCTGCCGGTGACGTAGCGCTCGGTCTGCGGGTCGTTCGGATGCTCGAAGAGCTCGTCGGTGGCCCCGTGCTCGACGAGCCGGCCGTCGTAGAAGAACATGGTCGTGTCCGACACCCTCCGGGCCTGGCCGAGGTTGTGCGTGACGACGATGAGGGTCAGTGCCGGGACGAGCCTGCGGAGCAGGGCCTCGACGTACTCGGTCGAGATGGGGTCGAGCGAGGAGGTGGGCTCGTCGAGCAGGAGCACGTCCGGGCCCACGGCGAGCGCGCGGGCGAGGCACAGCAGCTGCTGCTGGCCGCCCGAGAGGCGGAACGGGGAGTCGTGCAGGCGGTCCTTCACGGCGTCCCAGAGGCCGACCTCGCGCAGGCGTTGCTCTGCGACGACATCGAGCTGGCGTCCCCTTGCGATCCGATGTGCGCGGACACCAGCGACCACGTTGTCCCGGATGGACATCGGGAACGGGTTGGGTCGCTGGAAGAGCATCCCCACCCTTCGCCGCAAGTCGAGCAGGTCCGTGCCGGGGGCCCAGATGCTCACGCCCTCGAGCCTGGCGTCGCCTTGGTGCAGGAAGCCCGGTACCCGGTCGTTCATCCGGTTCAGGCTTCTGAGGAAGGTGGACTTGCCCGAGCCGGTCGGGCCGATGAGGGCGGTGATGGTGCCGCGCGCGAACTGCATGTCGATCGACGACAGCACCGTCGTCGACCCGAACGAGAGGGAGAGCCCGCGCGTCTCGATGACGTGCGCCGGCCGTCCCCGGTCGGGATCGAGCGCGTCCAGGTCCGGGTCGCTCCGCACAACCCGATCGGCAGTCGGGTCAGCGGGCACGGGGGAGCCGCACGTCCTCGTCGAGCGGGGTGGTGGCGTGCACGGGGCAGTCCTACCGGACCGAGGTGAACGGCTCGGGGACGACGGGGGAACGGACCGGGAACGCTCGATGAAATCCTCCTCCGGGGTCCTCGGCGGCCGGCGCCCGGCGCCAGGCACCCGGCGCGGACGTTCGGGAGCGCCCGGTGTTGGATACCCTCCTGCACCGTGGACTGGGTCGACGTCGTGGTCGTGGTGCTGCTGGTCCTCGCCGCGCTCCACGGGCTGCGGGTGGGTGCCCTGATCCAGGTCCTCACCCTCGCGGGGTTCGTGCTCGGTGTCACCCTCGGGTCGCTCCTCGCCGACGTGGTCGCCCCTTCGGTGCACGCCCCACCGGTCAAGGCAGCCGTGTCGCTCGCGCTCGTGGTCGGCCTCGGGATGCTCCTCGGCGTCCTCGGCAGGCTCGCGGGCACGTGGGGGAACCTCGCGGCGCGCCGTATCCGCCTCGGTCCGCTCGACAGCGCCGCGGGCGTGGGCGTCGCCATCGTCGCCGCGCTCTTCGGGATCTGGCTCGTGGCCAACGAGCTCGTCCAGAGCCCGTATGGGTGGCTGAGCTCGGCGATCGAGCGCTCGAGCGTGGTGCGGACCGTCGACGGGGTGATGCCGCCGCTCCCGGACGTCTTCTCGCGCGTCCAGGGCTTCCTCGGGGGCTCCGGGTTCCCTCCCGTCTTCTCGGAGCTCGAGCCCGCGCCGTCGCACGTGTCCGTCCCGAGCGCTGCGTGGGCCCAGGCGGTCGCACGCACGGCGGAGGGCTCGACGGTCAAGGTCCTCGGGCAGGCGTGCGGCTACGTGCAGGAGGGCTCGGCGTTCGTGATCGGGCCCGGCGCGCTCCTGACCAACGCGCACGTCGTCGCCGGTGAGGCGTCGACGAGCGTCGTCGTGCAGGGGCGTGCCTACGCGGCGACCGTCGTGTACTTCAACCCGACATACGACCTGGCGGTGCTCCGCTCGGCGGCCCCGCTCGGTGCGGTCCTCACCCTGGACCCCTCCACAGTGCCGGGCGGCACCAAGGCCGCGGTCGTCGGGTACCCCGAGGACGGACCGCTCACCGTGGACCCCGCCGCGGTGGCCACGCAGCTCAGCGCGCAGGGTCGGAACATCTACAACGAAGGCACAGTGACGCGCCAGGTGTACCAGATCTCGGCGAACGTGGAGCCCGGCAACTCCGGGGGGCCGCTCGTCGACCCGGACGGCCAGGTGATCGGCGTCGTGTTCTCGCGATCGACGGCCTACCCGGACGTCGGCTACGCGCTCGCCTCGCCAGGCGTACGGGCGCGCGTGCTGGCGGTGTCCCGGCGGACCGCGGCCGTCGGCACCGGCGCGTGCACGTCCGGCTGAGCCCCCGGGGGGCCGCAGCGGCGAGACCGGGGTAAGAATGGCGGGCATGCCCACGTCGCCGCCCCGGGCTCCGCGCGAAGACTCCCAGCCGACCAAGGCCTCGCGGCGCTCGCCCGCCCGGGTCGCCAAGGCCCGGAGCGCCGGAGGTGCCCGGGGTGCACCCCAGCGCATCGAGGACTACGCGGTCATCGGGGACCTCCACACCATGGCGCTCGTCGGCCGGGACGGGTCCATCGACTGGCTGTGCCTCCCGCACTTCGACTCGGCGGCGTGCTTCGCCAAGCTGCTCGGCACCGAGGAGAACGGCTTCTGGAAGATCGCGCCCGCGGGCGCGCCGGTCGTGGCGACCCGGCGGCAGTACCGGGGGGACACGCTCGTCCTCGAGACGGAGATGGACACGAGGGACGGGACGATCCGCATCACCGACTGCATGCCGATCCGGGATCGCACCCCCCATGTGGTGCGGGTCGTGGAAGGAGTCGGAGGCACCGTCCCCGTCCGGATGCAGATGGCCGTCCGGTTCGACTACGGCCAGTCGGTCCCCTGGGTGACGCGCCACGACCACCTCCTCAGCGCGACCGCCGGGCCCAACGCCGTCTCGCTCTGGACGCGTGCGGAGACCCGCGGGGAGGGGATGACGACCGTGGCCGACTTCACCCTGCACGAAGGGCAGCAGATGAGCTTCTCTCTGTCCTGGTACCCCTCGCACGAAGCGCCGCCCGCGCCGATCGACCCCTACTACGCCGTCGCCACCACGGAGCAGTGGTGGCAGTCGTGGTCGTCGACGTGCACCTTCGAGGGGATCTACCGGGATGCGGTCGTCCGGTCGCTCGTCACCCTGAAGAGCCTCATCTACGGGCCGACCGGCGGGATCGTCGCCGCCGCAACGACGTCGCTCCCGGAGTCCCTGGGCGGCGAGCGGAATTGGGACTACCGCTACTGCTGGCTGCGCGACGCTACCCTCACCCTCGAGTCGCTCATGCGCGGCGGCTACCACGACGAGGCGATGGCGTTCCGCGACTGGCTCCTGCGGGCGACGGCAGGGGACGTCTCCAAGCTCCAGATCATGTACGGGGCGAGCGGCGAGCGACGCCTGGACGAGTGGGAGGTGGGCTGGCTCGCCGGCTACGAGGGGTCCAAGCCGGTGCGGATCGGCAACGCCGCGGCGGGCCAGTACCAGCTCGACGTCTACGGCGAGGTCATGTCCGCCCTCTACACCGCAGCACGCGTCGACGGGGTCCACAGCAGGGCGATCTGGGACCTCCAGTCCAAGCTCGTCGAGTTCCTCGAGGACGGCTGGCGCGAGCCAGACGACGGGATCTGGGAGATGCGCGGGCCGAGGCGCCACTTCACCCACTCCAAGGTCATGGCGTGGGTGGCGGTGGACCGGGCGGTGCGGACGATGGAGGAGTGGCCGGAGCTCGAGGGGCCCGTCGAGCGGTGGCGCGCGCTCCGAGACGAGATCCGCCACGAGGTGTTCACCAAGGGCTTCAACCCGGAGAAGAACGCCTTCACGCAGTACTACGGGTCCGACGCGCTCGACGCCAGCCTCCTCATGATCCCCCATGTCGGGTTCCTCCCGGCGACCGACCCGCGCATGGTGGGGACCGTGGAGGCGATCGAGCGCGAGCTCATCGAGGACGGGTTCGTCCTGCGGTACCGCACGTCCGACGAGGGCACCGTGGACGGCCTGCACGGCCGCGAGGGAGCGTTCCTCGCCTGCTCGTTCTGGTTGGCGGACTGCCTGCACCTCATGGGCCGCACGCACGACGCAAAGGAGCTGTTCGAGCGATTGCTGTCGCTCAGGAACGACGTCGGGCTCCTCTCCGAGGAGTACGACTTCGTGGCGAGGCGCCAGGTGGGGAACTTCCCCCAGGCCTTCTCGCACGTCTCGCTCGTGAACACGGCGTTCCTGGTGACGGGCCAGGAGCCGATGATCGGCGCCGTCGACGGCTCGGCGCAGCGGTCGCCGCTGGGGCGTGCCATGACCTCCACCCCGGGTTCGAGGCGCTGGGCCGCCGGCGCGCTGCTGCGCAAGGCCGGGGACGAGGAGAAGGACCCGGGTGTGCTCGCGCGCTACGGGAGCCACCTGCTGCACGCGCTGCACCGCGACGGCCACCGCTCGGACGACACCCCGAGCGAACCGGCCCGCGGCAGGAACGCAGACGGCGGGGGATCGGACGGCGGGGGATCGGACGGCGGCGGGGGAGAGAGGAGGCCCACATGAAGGCGCTCACGGTCGTCCCGCTGCAGAAGGACTCCGCCGAGCTGTCCGAGGTCGGCGACCCGCCCGAGTCCGACGGCCCGGTCCTCGTGGAGACCATCGGCGTCGGGATCTGCGGCACCGACGTCGAGATCCTGTCGGGCGCCTACGGATGGCCCCCGCCGGGGAGGGACCGCCTCGTCCTCGGCCACGAGTCCCTCGGGCGCGTGGTCGAGGCGCCGGCGACAGCACCTGTCGCCCGCGGGGACCTCGTCGTCGGGATCGTGCGGCGGCCCGACCCGGTGCCGTGCGCCAACTGCGCGGTCGGGGAGTGGGACTTCTGCCGGAACGGCCAGTACACCGAGCGCGGGATCAAGCAGCACGACGGCTACCTCTCGGAGCGCTACCGCATCACCCCGGACTTCGCGGTGAAGGTCGACGCCTCACTGGGGCTCCTCGGCGTCCTGCTCGAGCCGACGAGCGTCGTGGCCAAGGCGTGGGAGCAGGTCGACCGGATCGGCGGGCGCGCCCACTGGGAGCCGGCGACCGCGGTGGTGACCGGTGCGGGGCCGATCGGCCTGCTCGCCGCGCTGATCGGCGTCCAGCGCGGGCTCGACGTCCACGTGATCGACCAGATGACGACGGGCAAGAAGCCCGACCTGGTGCGCGCGCTCGGGGCCGAGTACCACACGGGCGCGATCGCCGACGCCGTCGCCGCTCCCGACGTGGTGATCGAGTGCACGGGCGTGTCGAGCCTCGTGCTGGACGCGATGGAGCACGTCGGGCCCGGGGGCGTCGTCTGCCTCACCGGCGTCTCCTCGGGCGGGCGGGAGATCTCGGTCGACGAGGGCGCGCTGAACCGGTCCATGGTCCTGTCGAACGAGGCGGTGGTGGGTTCGGTGAACGCCAACCGGCGGCACTACGAGGCCGGGGCCGCAGCGCTCGCGCGCGCCGACCGTGCATGGCTCTCCCAGCTGGTGAGCCGCACGGTGCCCCTCGATCGCTGGGAGGAGGCGCTGAAGCGGACGCCCGACGACGTGAAGGTCGTCGTGCAGGTGAGCGAGCCGTGACCGCTGGACGCGGGTCCGGCACACCCGGTCCCCCGCACGGCGGCGACCGGTCGGGCACGGCCGGCACCCCCGACGCCGGCGATCCGGTCGAGCCCGTCGCCATCGGCCCCGGCGTCCTCCAGATCGACACGCTCCTCGGGGGCTGGCGGCGGATGACCGCCGGTTACCTGCTGGAAGGCCCCGCACCGGTGCTCGTCGAGACGGGAAGCCAGTCGTCGGTGGGTGTCGTCCTGGACGCGCTCGCCCGGATCGGGGTCGGCGCGGGCGACCTCGCGGGGGTGGCGGTGACCCACATCCACCTCGACCACGCGGGCGGGGTGGGGGACGTCGCGCGCGCCTTCCCCAACGCGACGGTCTACGTGCACGAGAAGGGCGCGCACCACCTCGTCGACCCGACGAGGCTCGTCGCCTCGGCCGAGCGCGTCTACGGGGACCTGCTCGACGGTCTCTACGGCCGGCTCGACCCGACCCCTGCGGAGCGGCTCCGGGTGCTCGGGGACACAGACGAGGTGGAGATCGGCCCCGGGCGCGTGCTGACCGCCGTCGACTCGCCGGGGCACGCCAAGCACCACCTCGGGCTGCACGACTCGGCGACCGGCATCCTGTTCGCGGGGGATGCCGTCGGTGTGCGCCTCCCGGACGCCGGGGTCCTGCGCCCGGCGACGCCGCCACCCGACTTCGACCTCGACCTGGCCCTCCGCTCGCTGCAGAAGTTCGCCGCGCGGCGGCCGTCGGGGATCGCGCTCGCGCACTACGGGCTGCTCGGCGATCCCGAGAACCTGCTCGCGGAAGCGGAGGCGACGCTGCGCGACTGGGCGGAGACCGCCGAAGCCGCCTACCGCGAGGGACGGGACATCGCGGCCGCGCTCGAGGAGCGCTACAGCGTCGACACGAGCCACGTGCCGCCGGCCGAGCGCGAGAAGCTGGAGGTGCTGAACGGGTTCCACTCGAACGCCGCCGGCTTCAGGAGGTGGCTCGAGACGCGAGACGGCGCCGGGGCCGCAGGGGCCTCCGGCGCCGCCGGTGGTTCCGGGAGCTGAGCGGTCAGTCCACGCGCAGGCGCTGGCGCAGATCGTCCTGACGAGATTCGAACTCGTCGAGCGAGATGCGCCCGTCCGCTAGGTCCTCGTGCAGGCGAGCGAACTGCGCGAGCAGGGCCTCCTGGTCCTCTGCGGGCTCCGAGCCCTCCCTGTCGTGCCCGCCGCGCTCTGCACGACGAGCGAGCCGGTCCTCCTGCTTGGCCCGTGCCTTCTCGCGCTTGGCCTGGTCCCGTTGGAGCTTCCCGACGGTGGTTCGCGGACGTGCCATGGACACCCCTTCCTCTCAGTTCTCGGCGCCCGCCGGTGCAACCGGCGGGCCTTCGCGAGGGCGGGGCGGCTCAGATCACCTTGACGTTGCGCGCCTCGTCGCCCTTGCGCCCCGGTGCGACCTCGAACTCCACCTGCTGGCCAGCCTCCAGGCTCCGGAAGCCGTTGCCCTCGATGTTGGAGTAGTGGACGAACACGTCGTCGCCGTCAGGGCGCGACACGAACCCGTAGCCCTTCTCGTTGCTGAAGAACTTCACGGTGCCGATCGGCATGATTCTCTTCTCTCTCTTCGTTCGTGCACCTCGTGCACGGTTGCGTTGCCCGGGTGCTGCGGGCGCCGGGTCGCATGCCGCGGGACCCCCGCCGTGATGGGAGCCTGCCGGCCGCGGGGTGCGCCGAAACCGGCTGCCGCGGACGGCCCCGAGCCGCAAGGCGGTCTCGAGCCGAGCCCCTGTCACGTCGAAAGGCCCACTCGAACAGGCACTCGAACGAGACCCCGCCGGCCCCTTGCCGGCAGCCGGCCCTACGGCCGGCGCAGCGAGGATACCAGGACGGGGCGCCGGGCCGTCCCCGGGCGCGCCGGCAGCGGCCTGACGGCCGGCCCCGCGCCCGGGACAGGAGCGGAGGCGGTGGGATTTGAACCCACGGTACCCAGGGGGTACAACGGTTTTCGAGACCGTCCGATTCGGCCGCTCTCGCACGCCTCCGGCGCAGAGGTTACCGGCTCACGTCCGGCGCGCCTCGAAGAAGGTGCGCACGAGGGCACCGCACTCCTGGGCGAGGACGCCGCCGTGCGTCGGCAGCTCGTGGTTGAGCCGGGGATCGGCGCACAAGTTGTAGAGGGTGCCGCAGGCCCCGGCGCGAGGATCGGGCGCCCCGAAGACGAGCCTCCCCACCCGGGCCGCGACCAGCGCGCCCGCGCACATGGGGCACGGCTCGAGCGTGACGACGAGCGTGACCGCGCCCAGCCGCCAGGTCCCGAGCGTCGCCGCGGCGGCGCGCAGCGCCAGGAGCTCGGCATGGGCCGTGGGGTCGCCGAGCCGCTCCCGTTCGTTGTGCGCCCGGGCCACGACGAGCCCGCCGGCGAGCGCGACGGCGCCGACCGGGACGTCGCCGTGGGCAGGTGCACGGCGCGCCTCGTCGAGGGCCTCGCGCATGGCGGCAACGTCTGTGCCGGCGCGGTCGGCTCCTGGGGAGGCGCCGTCCGTGACGGTTGGGTCGGCTCCTGGGGAGGCGCCGTCCGTGACGGTTCGGTGGTCGTCGGGCACAGGTGTGGTCGTTGTCGTCTCGTGGTCGTCGGGCACCGCTGCGGTCCGGTGGTCGGGCACAGGGCGGAGGGAGTGGGATTCGAACCCACGGGGACCGGAGCCCCACGGCTTTTCAAGAGCCGCGCATTCGTCCGCTCTGCCATCCCTCCCGGGCGCCGGAGCTCGGGCTGCAGCGAGGCTAGCCCGCCCCGCGGCGCCGGCTCAGGACACCGGCTGGCGCTCGGCGCGCGCACGGGCGCGCAGACGGCCCCGCACGGCGCCGTCGAGCACCTGCTTTCGGAGCCGCACCGCCTTGGGGGTGACCTCGACACACTCGTCGTCGGCGATGAACTCGAGCGCCTGCTCGAGCGAGAGCGTCACGTGGGGGGTGAGCCGTTCGAGCTCCTCGGCGGTCGAGGAGCGCATGTTCGTGAGCTTCTTCTCCTTCGTCGGGTTCACGTCCATGTCGTCGGACCGTGCGCTCTCCCCCACGATCATCCCCTCGTAGACCTCGGTGGCCAGTCCGACGAGCAAGGCCCCGCGCTCTTGGAGGTTCATGAGGGCGAACGTCGTCGTCACCCCGCGGCGGTCGGCCACCATCGAGCCGTTGCGCCTCGTGCGCAGCTCGCCCTGCCAGGGCGCCCACCCGTCGAAGACGTGGTGGAGCATCCCCGTCCCCCGCGTCTCGGTCAGGAACTCGGTGCGGAAGCCGACGAGCCCGCGGGCCGGGACGCGGAAGTCCAGACGGACCCAGCCGGTCCCGTGGTTGACCATCTGGAGCATCGTGCCGCGCCGGAGCGCCAGCAGCTGGGTGACCACGCCGAGGTAGTCCTCGGGGACGTCGATGGTCACGCGCTCCATCGGCTCGGACCGGACGCCGTCGATCTCCCTCGTCACGACCTGGGGCTTGCCGACGGTGAGCTCGAACCCCTCCCTGCGCATGGTCTCGACGAGCACCGCGAGCTGGAGCTCGCCCCGGCCGTGCACCTCCCAGGCGTCGGGCCGCTCCGTCGGGGCGACGCGCAGGGACACGTTGCCGACGAGCTCGGCGTCCAACCGGTTCTTGAGGAGGCGGGCCGTGAGCTTCGTCCCCCCGTCCAACCCGGCGAGGGGCGAGGTGTTGATGCCGATCGTCATCGTCAGGCTCGGCTCGTCGACGGTGATGGCGGGGAGCGGGCGGGGGTCGTCGGGATCGGCGATCGTCTCGCCGATCGTGACCTCCGGGATCCCCGCGACCGCGACGATCTCGCCGGGCCCCACCTCGTCGGCTTGGACCCGCTCCAAGCCGTCCGACACGTAGAGCTCGGTCACCTTCATCCGCTCGATGGCACCGCCGAGGCGGCACCAGGCGACCACGGCGCCGCGCCGGAGCACACCGTCGTGGACCCGGCAGATCGCGAGGCGGCCGACGTACGGGGAGGCGTCGAGGTTGCAGACGAGGGCACGCAGCGGTGCGCCCGGCTCGTGGGAGGGGGCCGGGATGTGCTCCACGATGGCCTCGAAGAGCGGCACGAGGTCCGACCCGACTGCGCCACGCTCGGCCGTGGCCCAGCCTTCGCGTGCATTGGTGTAGAGGATCGGGAACCCGACCTGGTCCTCGTCGGCGTCGAGGTCCAAGAACAGCTCCTCCACCTCGTGGACCACCTCGTCGATGCGGGCGTCGGGGCGGTCGACCTTGTTCACGGCGAGGACCACCGGCAGGCGCGCCTCCAGCGCCTTGCGCAGCACGAAGCGGGTCTGGGGCAGCGGGCCCTCGGAGGCGTCGACCAGGAGCAGCACACCGTCGACCATGGTGAGCCCGCGCTCGACTTCGCCGCCGAAGTCGGCGTGCCCGGGGGTGTCGACGATGTTGATCTTGACCGCGCCGTAGCGCACCGCCGTGCTCTTGGCGAGGATGGTGATGCCCTTCTCCCGCTCGAGGTCGCCGGAGTCCATCACGCGCTCCGCGACCTCCTGGCGCGGGCCGAACGCACCGCTCTGGCGCAGCATGGCGTCGACCAGCGTCGTCTTGCCGTGGTCGACGTGCGCCACGATCGCGACGTTGCGGATGTCCTCCCGGGTCTCCATGGGCCGGACCACGCTAGTTGTCCGTCCCAGGCGCCCGCGCCCCAGGCGCCCGCGCCCCAGGCGCCCGCGCCCCAGGCGCCCGCGCCGAGCGGCCCGCGCCCGAGGGCGGGCTCCCGAGCGGCCCCCCTACGGGTGACCGCCTCCCATCGCAGCGCGGTGTGCGCCGAGCAGCGCGGCCGCCGTCGCGACGACCGCGTCGGCACCGCGTGCCAAGGTCCGGTGGTCGATCGGGACCACCCACGCCTTCCCGCAGTCCGGCCAGAAGCCCACGACCCGTGCCGGGATCTCCGCGCCGCCGCGTCCGCGCCCGCTGCCGGCGAGCGCGCCGACGAGGGCGCCGAGGACGAGCGCGTGCCGTGTACCGGCACGTGGATGGCCGTCGAGCACGACGAGGTGGGCGTCGTGGCTCGTGTCCCGGGGGCTCCCGCCCGACTGCCTCACGTCGCGCCGGCTCCCGCTCGAGCACGCCCCCACCCGCACGTCTGCACGGCCACGGAGCGCGATCTCCGGGGTCGCTGCCGCCGCACGCTCCTCGCGGCCGCCGGCGGCGGCCGTCATGCGCCACCGCCACCAGCGGTCCGGGCCGCCGACGGTCAACCCCTGCGCCTCGAGCCGTCCCCAGTCGAGTGCGGTCCACAGCCTGGTCGTCCAGGTGGCCGCCTCCGCGGCGACGAACGACCGCGCCGGGGGGGCGAGGGATGCCAGCCAGTCTGCGCACGACCCGGGGCCGGTGCGCCCGACGCCGTCCGGACCGGCCGGGTCGGACATGACTGCCCTGACCGCCTGCGACGGGGTCCGAGCCCTCCCGTCGAGCCCGAGGCGCACGGCCGCGAGGCCGATCACCCGCCGTGCCGTCCTCGGCGTCCAGCGGAAGGGTCCCGGCGCGGCGTCGATCCCCTCCCGAGCCGCCTCGGCCGGGTCCAGCAGGCAGGCGAGGGTCCTGGCCACCTGGTAGTGGCCGATCCGCAGCAGCGTCCGGCGAGCCGCGGTGCCGGCGTCGCCGTCTCTGAGGGACGCGCGCACCGCGGCGGAGAGGCCGTCGTGCACGCGGGAGCGCAGGTCGTCCAGGGCTCCCGCGTCGGGTTCCGCGCCGTACGGCGCGCCGGCCAGCAGCGCGTCGGTGAGGGCCTGTGCGCGCGGAAGGCCGCCGGCGACGGGCGACGCGTCGATGTGCCAGACGCGCGGCTCGGCTCGGGCCGTGCCCATGGGCACCACCGCCCCTGCGTGCACCGTCATGCGCTTCGGCACGCGTCACGCCGAGCGTCACGCCGCGCGTCACGCCGCACGTCACGCCGCACGTCACGCCGAGCTGGACCGACCGCCTCGAGGACGTCGTGCACCGCAGCGCACAGCAGCGCGTCGGACGCGTCCTGTGCGGTGAGGAGACCGGTGCCCGGGTCGTAGGTGGCGACGCGCCAGGGTCGCGCTCCACTACGGAGCGTCTCGAGGAGCGCCATCGCCCGGCGGGCCCGCGCGGCCGCCGCGGGGCTGTGGCTCTCCGGCGGGTCGCAGCGCACCCGGACGAGGGAGACCGACGGGCTGCCGCTGGAGGGGAGGCCGAGGGTCAGGTCCGCGTACGAGGTCAGCAGGACCGCGCCGCCCGCGAGCGGGACGCGGAGCCGCTCGCCGGTCCGGGGCAGCAGTGCTTCGGGGACAGGAGTCCACTGCCGCGCGATCACCGCCGCCCTCGCCTGCACCTGACGACGCAGCACGGCGCGCTCGCGGCTGGCGAGCCGCGCGACGGCATCCTGGACCAACGGACCGTGCTCGGTGACCGAGAGGGCGGCCAGCGTGTCCTCGAAGGGGGAGCGCAGCGGCGTGCCGGTGACGACGAGGCGGAACACGGCGCGCACGATGCACGCCTGCAGCTCCGAAAGGGTCCACGGGCCCCGGTGGGCGCGCGTCGTGGCACTGGCTGCGCGCAGCAGGACCCCGTCGCGCACCACGAGCGGCGCTGCCGGGACGTCGCTCGCCGCGCCCTGGGCGCGGTCGGACGCGGCACCCGCGACGGCGCGGCTCGGGAGTGCGGTGGCCAGGCCGTCCTCGAGCCACGCGCGCAACCCCCCGGCATGCCCCTCGTCGACGACCGGCAGGACCGACGCGGGCGGTCGCAGCCGCTCGAGGAGCCCTGCGTCCGTGAGCCCTGTGTCCCCGAACGCGGCGTCCCCCAGCTCTGTGTCCCCGAGCGCGGCCTTCCCGAGCCCGGCGTCCCCGAGCGCGGCCTTCCCCATCGCGGCGTGCGGGATGCCGGAGCCCGGCGTCCCCCGCTGGCGGAGCGAGAGGGTCGGGGCGGGGGCGACGGTCACGCCTGCAGCGTGCCCGAGGGCTGTGACGCCCGGCTCCGCGAGTGCGTAGCCTCGTGGTGGTGAGCGCCGCCGCCGGAGTGGGACTCGTCGCGTCCGCGGGCAGCGACACTGCCTTCTACGCCGTGTTCGCCGTGTTCGTCGCGGCGTTCGTGGTCCTGGCCGTGGTGACGCTCCGCTGGGCGGTGCGACGCGACCGGGCCGGGCGGGCGGAGTGGGTCAGGCGTCGGTCCGGTCGGGACGGCGCAGGCGCGCACCCCGAGCCACGTGGCGCGCACCCCGAGCCACGAGCCGCGCACCCCGCGCCACCCGCCGCGCCCCCCGCCGCCCAGTCGGGGCCACGTGCAGCCCGGGGAGACGGGCGCCCGGCGCGCCCCGGGCGCGGGAGCTGAGCGTGCCCGGAGGGAGCGTGCCGCGTCCGGGCGCGGCGTCGCCGGCGGACCGGCCCCAGTGGTGGGACCGGTTCGCCCGCCGCCGGCAGGAGCGCGCGCCGGCGGGGCCCCGCACGGCGTTCGTGCTCGCGGGAGGTGGGACCCGGGGGGCGGTGCAGGTCGGCATGCTCACCGAGCTCGTCGAGCGCGGGATCCGTGCCGACTGCGTGTACGGGGCCTCGGTCGGGGCGGTCAACGGCGCGGGGTATGCCGGGGACCCGACGCCCTCGGGCATGGAGCACCTCCAACGCGTCTGGACCTCTCTCTCCGGCGACACGGTCTTCCCCCGGAGCCTCGTGCACGGCCCGTGGACGTTCTTCCAGCACCGCCCGGCGGTGCACGCCAACACGGGCCTCCGCCGCATCCTCGAAGAGGGGCTGCACTTCGAGCGCCTCGAGGACGCCGAGGTGCCGATCGAGGTCGTCGCGACGTCGTTGCACGACGGCCGCGAGTGCTGGTTCCGCGAGGGGCCCGCCGTCGACGCCGTCCTCGCCTCGGCCGCCATCCCGGCCATGTTCCCCCCGGTGCGGATCGGCGACGAGCTGTTCATCGACGGCGGGATCGTCGACAACGTCCCGATCAGCCGCGCCGTCGACGCCGGTGCGACGCGCATCTACGTGCTGCTCTGCGGACCGCTCCACTACCGTCCGCGGCCACCGAGCAGGCCGGTCGAGGCGGTGCTCACGGGGCTCTTCGTCGCCGTCCACGCCCGGTTCGCCCGGGAGCTCGCGATGGTCCCGCCCGACATCGAGGTGGTCGTCTTCAGCGGCGGCGGCGAACCCGGGGCCGACTACCGGGACTTCTCGGCGACCCGGGAGCTCATCGCCGCGGGCAGGGCAGAGGTGGCTGCGGTCCTCGACCGGGCCCCGGCCCGGCAGCCCACGCCGGCGGACCCCCCGGCGGCGGCGGGGACGAGGCGGCGCAGCGGTCACACCCGCCTGGTGGAGTGGCATTGAGATGGCGCGAGACCAGGCGGCAGAGGTGATCGAGGCGTTCCACCCCGCCCTGCGAGCGTGGTTCCAGGAGCGCTTCCCGCTCGGGCCGACCGAACCGCAGGCCGCGGCGTGGCCGCTCATCCGATCCGGTGTCGACGTCCTGGTGGCCTCGCCGACCGGGACGGGCAAGACCCTGACCGGGTTCATGGTGGCGATCGACGCGGCGTACCGTCGGCGACCCGATGCGGCCCGCACCGGGCCCGAGGTGGTCTACGTCTCGCCGTTGCGGGCGTTGGCTGCCGACGTCCACGAGAACCTGCAGGTCCCGCTCGAGGGCACGCGCGCGGCCGCAGCCAGGCTCGGCATGGACCTCCCGGAGCTGACGGTCGCGGTGCGCACCGGGGACACGCCACCCGCCGAGCGCGCGCGGCTCCGCAGGTCGCCGCCCGACCTCCTCGTCACCACCCCCGAGTCGCTCTACCTGCTCCTCACCGCGGCGTCCTCGAGGGCGCTCCTGCGCTCGGTGCGCACGGTGGTGGTGGACGAGGTCCACACCCTCGCGCGCGACAAGCGCGGCGCGCACCTGGCCCTCAGCCTCGAGCGGCTGCAGCGGCTCGTCGAGGCAGGCGGTGCCGGCGCGCGCGTGCAGCGCATCGGGCTCTCCGCGACCCAGCGTCCGCTCGAGACGGTCGCGCGGCTGCTGGTGGGCGACGCGGGCCGGCCCCTCCCGGCCATCGTCGACTGCGGGCACGTGCGGGACCTGGACGTCGCGGTGGAGCTCCCAAGCTCGGAGCTCGAGGCGGTGGCGAGCCACCAGCAGTTCGAAGACGTGCTCGACCGCATCGCCGGCCACGTGCGCTCGCACCGCACGACGCTCGTCTTCGTGAACACGCGCAAGATGGCCGAGCGCGTCGCGCACCTGCTCTCGGAGCGCTCGGACGGGCTCGCCGTCGCCGCCCACCACGGGAGCCTCTCCGCCGCGCGCCGCCGCATGGTGGAGGCTCGGCTTCGGGCGGGGGAGCTGCGCGCGCTCGTGGCGACCGCCTCCCTCGAGCTCGGCATCGACGTCGGACCGGTCGAGCTCGTGTGCCAGATCGGGTCCCCGCGCGCGATCGGCACCTTCCTCCAGCGGGTCGGCCGGGCGAACCACCACGTCGCGGGCACCCCGGCGGGTCGGCTGTACCCGCTCACCCGTGACGAGCTCGTCGAGTGCACCGCGCTGCTCGCCGCGGTGCGCGAGGGGCGCCTCGATGCCCTGGTGCCGCCGGTCGCCCCCCTGGACGTGCTCGCGCAGCAGGTCGTGGCCGAGGTGGCCGCGGCGGGCGAGGTCGGCGTCGACGAGCTGTTCGAGATGGCGCGTGCGGCGTCCCCCTACGCGCGGCTCGAGCGCACGGACTTCGACTCGGTCGTCGACCTGGTCTCCTGGGGCATCGTCACCGGGCGCGGCCGCCGCGGCGCGTACCTCCACCACGACGCCGTCAACGGCCGCCTTCGGCCGCGCCGCGCCGCGCGGATCACCGCGCTCACGTCCGGCGGGGCGATCCCCGAGACCGGTGACTACCGGGTCGTGCTCGATCCGGAGGGTGTGACCGTGGGCTCCGTGCACGAGGACTTCGCGGTCGAGGCGACCATCGGTGACGTGTTCCTCCTCGGCACGCACTCCTGGCGCGTGCGGCAGGTCGAGGTGGGGACGGTCCGCGTGCTCGACGCCGGAGACGCGCCGCCGACGGTGCCGTTCTGGCTCGGCGAAGCGCCCGCCCGGACCGCCGAGCTCTCCGAGCAGGTGGGGATCCTGCGCGAGACGGTCGAGGACCACCTCGCCCGGGGCGACGGCACGGGCGCACGGCGCGCGGTGGCCCGCGCAGCGGGGGTCACCGGGGAGGTCGCCGACCAGGTCGTCTCGTACCTCGAGGCGGCCCGGGCGGCCCTCGGGACGCTCCCGACCCACCGGCGCCTCGTCGTGGAGCGCTTCTTCGACGACGCCGAGGGCATGCAGCTCGTCGTGCACTCGACCTTCGGCGGGCGGGTAAACCGGGCGCTCGGGCTGGCGCTGCGCAAGCGGTTCTGCGTCACGTTCGACTTCGAGCTGCAGGCGGCGGCCGACGACGACACGGTGGTGCTCTCGCTCGGTCCCCAGCACAGCTTCCCCCTGAGCGACGTGCCCTCCATGGTCTCGAGCAGGACGGCCCGGTCGGTGCTCGTGCAAGCGGTCCTCCTGCACCCGATGCTCCAGGCCCGCTGGCGCTGGAACCTGAACCGCGCGCTCGTCGTGCCGCGGGCGCGCGCCGGCCAGCGGCGTCCGATCCACCTGCAGCGCATGGAGGCCGACGACCTCCTCGCGGCGACGTGGCCCTCGCTCGCTGCGTGCCAGGAGAACACGGCCCCGGGTCCCATTGCCGTGCCCGACCACGTCCTCGTGCGCCAGACGGTCGCGGACTGCCTCAGCGAACCGCTGGACGCCGACGGGCTGGTCGCGCTCCTCGAGGCGGTGGAGGCGGGGAGCGTCGAGGTGCGCGTCGCCGAGTCTCCGGAGCCCTCGGTGCTCGCCCACGGCATCCTCACCGGACGTCCCTACACCTTCCTCGACGGGGCTCCCCTCGAGGAGCGGCGCACGCGTGCGGTCCCGCTCCGGCGGGGGCTCGGCGCCGGCATGGCGGCGGACCACCCGCCGGTGCCGGCATCCGAGCTCGCCCCGTTCGACCCCGAGGCGGTCGCCGCCGTGCTCGAGGCGGTCCGTCCGCGCCCGCGCGACCCGGACGAGCTGCACGACCTCCTGCTCTCGCTCGTGCGCTGCCGTCCGGTCGAGGAGTGGCGCGGGTGGTTCGGCGTCCTCGAAACCGCCGGGCGGGCCTCGGTCGTCGAGGGGGATTGGACGGCAACCGAGCGGCACCAGATGGCGTCCACGGTCCACGACGACGACGAGGCGGCGGCCGAGTGCGTGCGCGGCCACCTCGACCTCGCCGGTCCGGTCACCGTGGACGAGCTCGTCGCACCGGGGCCGCTCCCCGGCGGGGCACCGCGCGGCGTCCCGCTCAGCGCCGCGCGGGCGCGCACCGCGCTCGCGAGGCTCGAGGCGTCCGGGGCCGCGCTCGTGCTCCCCGACGGCCGGTGGTGCGCGCGGCACCTCCTCGCCCGTCTGTACCGGACGAGCCGCGGACACCGGCGTCGGTCGGTGCAGCCCGCGAGCATCGCCGACTTCGTGCGCGCGCTCACCCGGTGGCAGCACGCCGCGCCGGGGAGCCGCCTCGAGGGCCGGGCGGGCCTGCTCGCGGTGATCGAGCAGCTGCAGGGGATCGAGGCCCCCGCGGGGGACTGGGAGGCCGAGATCCTCTCGGCCCGCGTCGCGAGCTACGACCCGCGCTGGCTGGACGAGCTGTGCCTGTCAGGCGAGGTCGCCTGGGGACGCCTCACGCCGAAGGCCGAGATGCTCGCCCCCGCCCCAGAGCCCGACGCCGTCGCGCATGCTGGTGCGAGTCCCGTGCCCGGCGCCGTCCAGCGTCGTCGTGGGTCGACGGTGCCGTCCCCCGCCACCCCTCTTGCGATCGTGGTGCGCGAGGACCTCGAGTGGCAGCTCGCCGCGGTGCGCACGGACGAGGTGCCCCCGGAGCCTGCCGGCGGCCCGGCAGCAGACCTGCTCGCGGCCCTGCGCGCCGGCGGGGCGTGCTTCCGCGCCGACCTCGGATCGTCCACCCGACGGCTCCCGGCGGAGGTGGACGAGGGGTTGTGGGACCTCGTCGCCCGTGGGCTCGTGACCGCGGACGCCTTCTCGGCCGTCCGCACCCTGCTCTCGGCGCGCCAGCGCTGGCGGGCGCGCCAGCGCAGCCGTCCGTCGGTCCGGCTCGGGCTGGCTCGCCGCCGCGGGCCGGTGGGGTCGGGCATTGGCGAGGGCCGCTGGTCCCTCCTCCCACAGGTTGGCCCGGGCGGGCAGGTTGGTCCGGGCGGGCAGGCGGGTCCGTCGGGCGAGCGTGCCGAGGCGCCTGCCGCCGAGGAGCTCGCGGAGGCGGTCGCAGCGCAGCTCCTCCTGCGATGGGGCATCGTCGCGTGGGAGCTGTGGGCACGTGAGTCCTACCGCGTGCCCTGGCGCGACGTCGTGCGCGCCCTGCGTCGCCTCGAGGCGCGCGGGCAGTGTCTCGGTGGCCGCTTCGTTGCGGGACTGTCCGGCGAGCAGTACGCGCACGAGGAGGCTGCCGCGCTGCTGGCCCAGGTGCGCGACCGCCCGGACGATGCCGCCTTCACCCTGGCCGCATCGGATCCGCTCAACCTGACCGGCCTCGTCGTGCCGGGGCCGCGGGTGCCCGCGACCCGCCGGCGCCACCTCCTCTACCGAGACGGGGTCCTGGCCGAGGAGCGCCCAGCCGGCTGAGTGCGGGGCTCCGCCGTCAGCCTGCGGCGAGCGTCGTCAGGGTCCCCGAGACCCCGGCCGATCCCGAGCTTGCGGTGCCGCTTCCGGTGCCGCTCGTGGACGTGGCGCCCGTCACCGTGCCGCTCGTGGACGTGGCGCCCGTCACCGTGCCGCTCGTGGTGGTGGCGCTTCCCGAGCCTGTCCCCGTGCCGACGGTCCCCGTGCCGATCGACCCCGTGGAGCCGGCGACGCCTCCGAGGCCACCGAGCCGTCCGCCGACTGCGCCACCGAGCGAGCCGGAGGCTGTCGTCACCGTGCCACCCGAGGGGGCGGAGCCCACGGCGATCCGAAGACCGCCGAGCTGGTGGAGCACGTCTCCGAGCGCGCCGCCGCCGGGCAGCGCCCCGGTGCCTGGAGCGGCACCGGCCAGGCTGCCGACACCCGCGGGTGCGCCCGCCGGCTCGGGTCCACTCGTCGTCCCTCCTGTCCGTGCCGCACCCGTCGCGCCCGCGCCGGGGGAGCTCCCGACCCCGTGGCCCACGCCGTGCAGGCCGGACACGGTGCCCGTCGACCCCGTCGCGACGTGCGCTGCGGGCACCTCGGTCCCGTGGCTCGAGCGTGCCGGTCCGGAGCCGACGAGCGCGACGCCGCCTCCGGCGATCGCCGCTCCGGTGAGCGCGACGGTCGCCGCGATCGCCCCTGGCCCGCGCATCGGTGCGGGCATGTGCGACGCGAGGCGCATCCAGGCCCGGGCGACGGCTCTGCGGAACGCCGCGGCCGCGATGCCGAGCACGCCCGCCATCCCGCCGGCGTCGGCGAGCACGGCGAACTCGCGCTTGAACGCCTGACGCGCACGCCACAGGAGGGTGTCGACGGCCGGCACGGCCACGCCCTCGAGCTCGGCGATGCGCTGTGCGGACCACTCTGTCGCCTCACGCAGCCGCAGCACGCGCTGGTGCCGGTCCGAGAGGTGGGTGAACGCCTCGGTGGCCATCGCGAGGTCGACCTGCCGCAGCAGCTCGGCGTCGACGTCGTCGGCGTCGAGCGCGACCGTCTGGTTCGGCACCTCGTCCATGGGCACCACGCGCGCGTGCCGGCGCAGCGCGTCGGTGCAGACGTTGGCGGCGATCACCGTCAGCCACGGGTAGAAGCGGCGCTCCCCCCCGAAGGCCGGGAGCGCCCGCCAGGCCCGGGTGAACGACTCCTGGACGGCCTCCTCGGCGTCGTCGTAGGAGTGCAGACGGCGCATGCAGAAACGGAGCAGGCGGCGGTGGTAGCGGTCGTAGAGCTCCGCGAAGGCGTGCTCGTCGCCGGCCTGGCACCGCTCCACGAGCTCGCGGTCGCGTGCCAGGTCGACAGCGCCGTCCAGCGTCGTCGGCACGTTCGCTCCTCCTCCGGGCCAAGGCGGTGCACCACCGCTCCAGCCCCCTACCCCACCAGGTCGCACCTGTACCCCCGTCGCAGCTCGACGAAACGTCCCAGCTCAGGGGCGACGTTCGGCCGGTCCGCGCAGATCACCGAAAGGTGCCGGCCCGAGCACCGTTCCACTGCAACCGGTCGCAAGCTCCTGCCGGGCCCGGTTCCGGGATCTCCTCCGTTCCCCCTCTGGTGCCGGACCGGGCCCGGCAGCCCCAACCTCCTGGGAGCGGGCCCTGGGCGTGGGCTGCGCCGGCATGCGGGGCCGGCATGCGTGGGCCGAGCCGGCCGGTCCGAGCCGGCCGGTCCGAGCCGCGCGAGCCCGATCAGCCGGGGTCGGACGTGCGCCGCGTCCCTGCACCCGAGGTTGCCGCCTCGGCGCGGCGCCGAGCGGCGTCGACCTCGGTCCGCAGGTCCTGCCAGCCCCGACCGCCGAGCACCCGGAGCCGCTTGGGCGCCGCGCGGCGGAGCCGTCGTGCGCGCCGGGCGGCACGCGCGGCGATCCCGCCCATCACGAAGACCGTCTCGGCCGGGAGCGGCCCGAGCGGACCGGCTTCCCGGGTCGCGAGCGAGCGGAGCCGGGCGGCGGCCACCTCGGCGTCGTGCATGGTGCCGAGGAGCTCCTGGAGCCCGGCCAGCTCCTGCGCGAAGCGGGTGGCAGCGTCGCCGTAGAGCGGCGCGGTGAACTCGACCGAGTAGCGGAGCCGCTTGGCGCCGATCCGGACTCGGTGGAAGTCCTCCCCGCTGCCGGTGCGGCGCGCGCGTCGGGCCGCCCGGAGGGTGGCACGGTGGCGGGCGTCGAGGAGCGCTGGGACCGCGAGGGCTGCGGGAGTGCCGGCTTCGCGGGCCCGCCCTCCCGGGCCGTGGCGGGCCAGGGCGAGGAGCGCCGCCGTGAGCCGCTCCCAACGCGCGGAGTCCAAGGACTCGAGGAGCCCGCGCCTCGCCTCGTCGCGCTCGGTCTCGAGCAGGGCGACGAGATGCGCGAGGGGCGCCGCGTCGGGGTGCGCCGTCGCACCGGCGAGCTCGCGCAGCTCCTCGAGCTGCACGTCGAGGTCCCGCACCGCACCGAGCTGCCGCGCGATCCATGCCAGCTCGTCGCGGAGCGCCGCGGCGCGCGCCGGGAGGGCGCCAGAGAACAGCTCCAGCGCCGCACGGAGCCGGCGCGTCGCGACTCGCATGTCGTGGAGCTGCTCGGGGTCTTCGCCCAGACGCGTCCCGGGCTCGTGCGCCAGCACCTCGCGCAGCTGGCGGCGGACCACGGAGAATGCGAGGTCGCCCAACGTCGCGCCCGCCGGGACGTCGAGCGGCCCCGTGTCGGGCGGGCCGGGGACCGGCACGCCGCAGGCGGCCAAGCCCGCTTCGAACTTCGACAGCGCCGCGGGCCGCAGGTCTGCAGCACGCCGGAGGTCTGCGACGACCTCCTCGAGGGCCCCGACCCAGCCCGGCGCGACCTCGACCTCGACGCGGCGGAGCCGCGCGGGGGGATGCGGCGCCCCGACCGCGATCGTGGTGTCGTCGAGCGCGACTTCGGCCAGCTCCTGTCCGTCCGCGCGCAGGGAGAAGGGCTGGCGGCGCGTCCGGACCTCGAGCACCTGGACGAGCGGGCGAGTGCCGGCGACGGCGCGCACGCGCCGGCCGACGGGCCCACCTGGGCCGAGCGCGTCGAGACCCGAGGGGAGCGACTCGGTGATCTCGAGACGACGCCGGAGCCCTGCGGGGTCCGCCGGCCGCAGCTCCTTCATGGTCAGCTCGACCGAACGGCCTCGCCGGCGCGTCCGCAGCACGAACCCCGCCCGGCCGATGCGCCAGTCGGCCGTGTCGAGGTAGCGGTCGACGAGGCGCCGGGGCGGCTTGGCGAGGACCGTGAGCCTCGGGGTGCCGGCGAAGGCACGCGTGGGGAGCTCGGCGAGCCAGCGCTCCACCGGCCGCAGGTCGGGAGCGTCGAACTGCCACTCGACCTCGGTCGCCACCGGGTCGACCGAGGTCGCGACGACCGGTCCGCCCCCTTCGGCCGCGCCGTCGCTCATGCCATGCCGACGCTACCGTGGCGCAGCGCCCGGTGCCCGGTGCCGGGCGTGCCGGCCGGTAGGCTCGGGCATCATGGGTGCGAGCCCGGCGGTGAGGCCAGCCGTGACGGACCGCCGCGACCCCGCCGGAGGGACGGCGCACCACGAGACCGGGGGTCCCTCGGCCGACCCCGCCGCCCGAGACGTCACCGCCCGAGACGTCCCCGACGCCGAGCCCGTCCCCGACGCCGAGCCCGTCCCCGGCGCCGACGCGTCCGGCGAGCTCGTCCACGCGGCGGGCGGCATGATCGTGCGCCGCACGGATCACGCGGCGATCGAGGTCGCGGTCGTCCACCGACCGCTGCGCGCCGACTGGTCGTTCCCCAAGGGGAAGGTCGAGCCCGGCGAGTCCTTCGAGGCCTGCGCGCTGCGAGAGGTCGCCGAGGAGACCGGCTTCTCGTGCCGGCTCGGGCCGTTCGTCGGGCACACCGAGTACCGCGACCGCAAGGACCGTCCCAAGGTCGTCGCCTACTGGGTCATGGAGGTCGAGTCGGGGGCGTTCGCGCCTGGGCGCGAGGTCGACGAGCTCCGCTGGGTCGACCTCGGCGCTGCCGCCTCCCTGCTCACCTACGAGCGGGACCGAGACCTCCTCGTCCCCCTCGGCGCGGCGGCCCACGACCTGTTGGCGGCACCGCGGGCCTGACCGTCGGACGCCCACGTAGGGTGGAGCGATGTGCGGCCGGATCGCCCAGAGTGAGCCGAGCCGCTACGCGCAGCGGCTCCGCGCCCTACTGGACCCAGAGCTCGACTGGCAGCCGAGCTGGAACATCGGCCCGACCGCTCCGGTGCTCGGGGTGCGTGCCCGCCACGGTGAGCGGGTCCTGTCGGAGCTCCGCTGGGGGCTCGTGCCGTGGTGGTCGGACGACCCGAGGTCCGGGGCCCGGGCGTTCAACGCGCGCGTCGAGTCGGTCGCGACGAAGCCCACCTTCCGGCAGGCCTTCGAGCGCCGGCGGCTCCTCGTGCCGGTGGACGGCTTCTACGAGTGGGCGAGCGTCCCGGGATCCAGGCGCAAGCAGCCGTACTTCTTCCGGCGGGCCGACGGCGACGTCCTCGTGCTCGCCGGCCTCTGGGAGTACTGGGCGCGCGGCGACGACCGGCGGCTGACGGCCACCGTGCTCACGTCGCCCGCCGGAGCGGACATGACGATCCACGACCGCCAACCCGTCGTCCTCGAGCCCGAGGAGTGGGAGCGGTGGCTCAACCCCGCTGCCGACGCCGAGTCCCTGCTGGACAGTCGGCGCGCTCCGAGGGGCGGCGTCCTCGTCGCGCACCCGGTCGCCACCGAGGTGAGCTCCGTGCGCAACGACGGGCCTCACCTCGTCGCGCCGGTCGCACCCGTCGAGGCCGGCGCCTCCGAGCTTCCTTAGCGCGCGCCGCGCGGCGGGAGCGGGGGCGGGGTCCGGGGCTCCCGCGTGGCCGTGTCCGGCGGCGCCGCGGCCGGCGAGGCCGCCAGGGCGTCGAGGACCAGCGCGATCGCCCGGTCGAGCTGCGGGTCGTTGCCCGCTCCCCAGTCCTGCGGGGTCACGGGTACCTCGACGTCGGGGTCCACGCCGTGGTTCTCCACGCTCCAGCCGACGTCGGTGAACCAGAAGGCGTAGCGCGGCTGGGTGACGCTCGTGCCGTCGACGAGGTGGTAGCGCATGTCGATGCCGATGACGCCGCCCCACGTGCGGGTGCCGACGATCGGGCCGAGGCCGAGCTGGCGGAACCCCGCCGTGACGATGTCGCCGTCGGACCCGGCCTGCTCGTTCACGACGAGCACCCGCGGCCCTCGGGGCGCGTGCGGCGGGTAGGTCGTGGCGCCGACGTGGCGGCCCACGTCCCACCCGCGCACCGTGCGGCTCAGCGTCTCGAGCACGAGGGCGGAGGTGTGCCCGCCGCGGTTGTCGCGCACGTCGATGACGAGCCCCTCTCGGGCGACCTCCACCCGCAGGTCGCGGTGGAGCTCCGCCCACCCGGTCCCGACCATGTCGGGCACGTGCACGTAGCCCACCCGGCCCCCGGTCGCGGCGTGGACGTAGGCACGGCGGTCCGAGACCCAGTGCTGGTACCGCAGGGCGCGCTCGTCGCCGAGGGGCTCGACGACCACCTCGCGCGTGGCGCCGGAGGCGTCGCGCAACGTCAGCTCCACCGGCCGTTCGGCCGCGCCGACGAGCGCGGCGGCGGGGCCGAAGACCGGGTCGACGGGCCTGCCGTCCACCGCGACGAGCACGTCGCCCACCCGCACGCCCACGCCCGGAGCGAGCAGCGGCGCACGGGCGCTCAGAACCGACGACTCCCCCGGGAGCAGCCGCACCACGCGCCACTGCCCGTCCTCGTCGCGTGCGAGGTCGGCGCCGAGCAGCCCGAGCCGGCGCTCCTCGTCCACCGGCCGAGGGGGAGGGGTCTCGTAGGCGTGGGAGGTGCCGAGCTCGCCCTGGACCTCCCACAGCAGCTCGGAGAGGTCGTCACGGGTGGCGATGCGATCGAGGAGCGGCCGGTAGCGGGCGACGACGGCCTCCCAGTCCACGCCCGCCATGTCGGCGACCCAGAAGTGGTCACGCATCAGCCGGGCGGCCTCGTCGTACATCTGGGTCCACTCGAGCGCGGGCCGCACCTCCACCCGGATGCGGCCGAGGTCGACGTCGACCACGTCGGGGGAGGGCTCGCCGTCGGGAGCTGTCTCGACCCGGTGGTCGGCCGGCAGCACGCGCAGGTGCGGCCCGTCCCGGACGACCACGGACTTGCCGTCCCCGCTCACGTCGTAGGAGTCGAGGGCGTCGACGAGGCGCGTCTCGCGGCCCTGCACGAGGTCGAAGCGCACGAGGCACGCCCTGGCGGGCTGGGCGCCGACGGCGGCGCGTGCCTCGCCGACCACGCCCTCGAGCGGCTCGGACATCCACAGGAAGCCCTCGTGGGCCGCACGGAGGCCGGCGTAGCGACCCGCCTGGACCGGGAACGGCACGACGCGCTCGGCCAGGCCCTCGCGGTCCACCTCGACGCGTGCCGGCGTCGTGCCGGTGCGGTCACCACCCGGCCCGGGCTCCCCGGCGTCCCCCGCCTGCGCCGCGTCCGACGCCTCCGACGCCTGCGGCGCATCCGGCGCCTCCGACGCCTCCGACGCGTCCGACGCGTGCCCGTCTGCACCCCCGCCTGCGCCGTGCCGCGGCCGGCCCTCGACCTCGGGGTCGAAGGGTGAGGGGGTCGCCGCGGCGAGGGTCACGAGGTACGGACGCACCCCGGCGACGAAGGACAGGTCGAAGACGTGGGCGTCGTAGAGGGGGTCGAAGGTCCGGGCCGACAGGAAGGCGAGGTACTTGCCGTCGGTGCTGAAGACCGGCTCCTCGTCGACGAACCGCAGCGGCGTGACCTCGGTGACCTCGCCCGAGGCCACCTCTGCGAGCTTCACGTGGCGCAGGGGGTCGGGCCCCGCCTCCGACCAGGCGAGGAGGCGCGAGTCCGGCGAGAAGGCGAGGCCGCTCGCGTCGCCGTGCGCCGAGGTGGACAGCGTGCGGAGCCCGCCGCCGTCGAGGTCGACGAGGAGCACCCGGCCGTCGTGGGTCGCGACGGCCGCGTGGGCGGCGTCGGGGGAGACGGCGAGGTCGAGGACCCGCCCGAGCGCACCGGCACCGATGTGTGTTCGCTGCTCGGGGAGCGGGCCGTGTGCGGGCACGACCTCGAGGGCGTCGTCGCCGTGGGCGTCGGTGACGAAGACGACCTTGGCGGACTCGCCGCTGCCCACGGCCCTCGGGAGCCTGGCCCGGACGCCCCCGCCCCCGCCGAGCAGCCGTGCGGGACCCTTGTGGTGCGTGAGCCAGTGCACCTCGCCGCGCGCCTCGACGGCGCTCGCCCGCCCGTCGTGGTCCGCCGAGTGCGCGCCGAGGACGTCCGCCGTCCGCGGGAACTGCGCCGCGCGCCCGCTGCGCGGCGCGCCGAGCGTGATGTCGATGCGCACGGGTGCCGCGTCCGGGTCGAGCCGGTCGATCCGGTAGAGGTCGCCGGCGCACTGGTACACGACGACGTGCCCGTCGCTCGCGGCCGCCCGCGCGTAGAAGTCGGCATGGTCGCTGTGGCGCCGCAGGTCCGTGCCGTCGGGGAGCGCCGAGTAGACGTTGCCGTAGCCCTCGTGGTCCGAGACGAATGCGACGCGGCCGGAGACGAACATGGGGTCCTCGAGCTGCCCGTCCAGCTCGCCGAGGAACCGCTCGAAGGCGCCGCTCCCGTCCCGGTCGATCCACAGCTTCCCGGCGGTCCCGCCGCGGTAGCGCTTCCACGACGCCCCGCGTCTGAGGCTCTGGTCGCGCCCGAGGACCACCGCGCCCCCGGGGTCTGTGCTGAGCCCGCTGATCGGGCCGTAGGGGAGCCGCTCGAGGCCCGAGCCGTCGACACCGACGGCGTAGCCCCAGGTCCGGCTGCGGAAGGGCTCTCCCGCCGCCGAGACGAAGCGCACCCGGCCGTCGGGCGACCAGCCGATCGGGTGCGTGCCGTCGTCGCCCAGGTAGGTGAGGCGCCGCACGCCCTCGCCGTCGGACGACGCCTCGCCCTCGGTCGGCACGACGAACACCTCGGGGCGGCCGTCGCGGCGGCTCGCGTAGGCGACCCAGCGCGCGTCGGGGGACAGGGAGGCGAACGACGCGGGGGCGCGGTCCGCCGTGAGACGCCGCGCCGTGCCCCCCGTGATCGCGGCGATCCAGACGTCGTCGTCCGCCACGAAGGCGAGCAGGTCGCCGCGAACGCTCGGGAACCTGAGGTACGAGGGCTCGGTCACAGGAGGCGACGGTAACCGACCGGCCCGCGCCCGCACGAGCGCACGTGCCGCGCCGCTGGAGGCCGCCGGGAGGGACGTGGGGGCCGCCGACCTCGGTCCGAGCGGGCTGCGCTGCGGCAGGACGGGCGGTCACGTCTAGGATCGTGTCGGCTCTGCGGCCGGCTCGCCGGGGGCCACCGGGAGAGGTGCGAGAGCGGCCGAATCGGACTCACTGCTAATGAGTTGACTGGGGGAACCCGGTCCGAGGGTTCAAATCCCTCCCTCTCCGCGTCAAGGATCGGCACCGGCCGGGCCGGCTGCCGCCCGCCATCGCCGCGGGTGCGACGGGCGCGGCGTGACGCCGCCTCGAAGGAGGACCGATGCGCAACGGGCGCTACTGGCTGGAGACGCTGGGCTGCCCGAAGAACGAGGTCGACTCGGACAAGCTCGCCGGGCTGCTCGAGTCCGAGGGCTACGTCCGGTCCCCCTCCCCGACAGCCGCCGACCTCGTCGTCGTCAACACGTGCGCCTTCATCGAGCCGGCGCGCCAGGAGTCGATCGACGCGGTGCTGACCCTTGCCGACGTCCGCCGCCCCGGCGCGCGCCTCGTGGTCACGGGGTGCATGGCGGAGCGCTACGGCGCCCAGCTCGCCGCGGCGCTGCCCGAGGTCGACCTGGTCGCCGGGTTCGGCAGGCGGCTGGTCCCGGTCGAGGACGCGCCGACCGACGGTCCGACCGGGACGCCGACCGGCGCGCCGACCGGCGGCCCGGCTCCCCTTGCCGAGGTTCCCGCCGCGCCCGTCGAGCTCGGAGCGCGCCGAGGCACCCGGCGCGCGGGCGAGGGGGCGGGGGCGCCGGCACGCGCGCGACACGGCCCCCCCGCTGCCCCGTCTGCGACGCTCGAGTCCTTCGACCTGCTCTCGCTCCCGCGGCGGGCGCCCTCGTCCCCGTGGGCGTACGTGAAGGTGGCGGAAGGGTGCGACAGGCGTTGCGGCTTCTGCGCCATCCCCTCGTTCCGGGGCGCGCAGCGCTCCCGGCCGCACGACGAGGTCCTCGAGGAGGTGTGCGCGCTCGTCTCGGACGAGACGATGCCGGTGAGAGAGGTCGTCCTCGTCGCCCAGGACCTCGCCTCCTACGGCAGGGACCGCACGGGGGGGCGAGGTGGCTCGGGCGGAGGTGCCCGCCCGTCTCCGCTGGTGCGCCTCGTCGGCTCCGTGGCAGAGCTCGCGCCCCGCACGCGCCTCGTCTACCTCTACCCGTCGGGGCTCACCGACGAGTTGGTGGACGCCGTCCTCGCCACCGGCGTGCCCTACTTCGACCTCTCGCTGCAGCACGTCTCCCGTCCGCTGCTCGCCCGCATGCGGCGGTGGGGCGACGGGGACCGCTTCTACGACCGCATCGCCGCCATCCGGCGGGCGGAGCCCCGGGCGACCTTCCGGTCGTCGTTCATCCTCGGCTACCCGGGAGAGACGGAGGAGGACCACTGCGCGCTGCTCGAGTTCCTCGAGGCGGCACAGCTCGACTGGGCGGGGTTCTTCACCTTCTCGAGGGAGGAGGGCACCTTCGCCGAGCGCCTCGGCTCCCAGGTGCCGGCGGAGCTCGCCTTGGACCGCCTGCGCGAGTGCGCCGAGGTGCAGGACGCGATCACGGCCCGCCGGCGTGACGACCTCGTGGGCGAGGTCCGCGAGGTGCTCGTCGACGCGCCCGGCCGGGGGCGGACCGTCCACGAGGCGCCCGAGATCGACGGGACGGTGCGGCTCCCCGCGTCGCTCCCCGTCGGGTCGCTCACCGACGTGGTGCTGACCGCGTCGCTCGGCGTCGACCTGGTCGGCGAGCCGCTCGGGGACGGGTCCCTCGCCGGGGTTCCGGCCGGCGTCGCCCCCTACTTCGCCGCCCCCGCCGGTTCGCAGCGGTGAGCGAGGCCAGCCCCCCGAGCTACGGGCCGTCTGCGCTCGCGACGCCCGCCAACGCCCTCACCGCCGCGCGCCTGCTCGCCGCCCCGGTCTTCGTGGGGCTCATCGCGACGGAGGGGGCGAGCTGGGTGACCACGGCGGTCGGGGTCGCCGTGGCGGGGAGCGACGGCGTCGACGGCTGGCTCGCCCGGCGGCACGGCGCCACGCGCTCGGGCGCCTTCTTGGACCCCCTCGCCGACAAGTTCCTCGTCCTCGGGGCGTTCTTCACCCTGGCGGCGCAGGGCCGCATGCCCTGGGCCCCGGTGTGGCTGATGACCGCCAGGGAAGCCGGGATGAGCGCCTACCGCTCGTGGGCGGGACGGCGCGGGATCTCGGTCCCCGCCCGCCGCCTCGCCAAGCTGAAGACCATCGTCCAGGAGGTCGCCGTCGGGACGTACCTCGTCCCGACCCTCGCCCCGTACCGGGGGCTCCAGCTCTCGGTGACCTGGGCCGCGACCGTGCTCACCCTCGCGAGCGGGGCGCAGTACCTGTGGGACGCTCGCAGGGCGGCGCGGCTCCCCGGCCCGCCGTGCGGGGCATGAGGGTCGAGATCGTGGCGGTCGGCACCGAGCTCCTCCTCGGGCAGATCGCCGACACGAACGGGCAGTGGCTGGGCGAGCAGCTCGCCGCAGCCGGCGTCGACTCCTACTTCCACCAGGCCGTCGGGGACAACCGGCGACGCATCGTGACAGCCCTGCGGACGGCGCTCGCGCGCGGCGACGCGGTCATCGCGTGCGGCGGGCTCGGCCCCACCCAGGACGACATCACCCGCGAGGCGATCGCCGAGGTGATGAACGTGCCGCTCGTCCGGCACGACGACCTGTGCCGGCGGATCGAGCAGATCTTCGAGGCGCGCGGACGCCAGATGCCCCAGAGCAACCTCCGGCAGGCCGACGTCCCGGAGGGGGCCACCGTGATCGACCAGGTGCGCGGGACCGCGCCGGGGCTGATCTGCCCCGTGGGCGGCAAGGTGGTCTACGCGCTGCCGGGCGTCCCCCACGAGATGGCGGAGATGTTCGAGCGGGCGGTGCTGCCCGACCTGCGCCGGCGGATGGCCGAGACCGGCGACGGCGGCGTGATCCTGAGCCGCGTCCTGCGTACCTGGGGCGTGAGCGAGTCCGCGCTCGCCGAGGCGCTGCAAGGGCGCATCGACGCGCTCGACGTCCCACCCCCTGACGGCGGCCCGGTGGGCACGGTGACGATCGCCTTCCTGGCGAGCGGCATCGAAGGGCTCAAGGTCCGGCTCACCGCGCGCGCCGCCGACCGGGCTGCGGCGGCCGCGATGCTCGACGCCGAGGAGACGCAGGTGCGTGCCGTGCTGGCGTCGGCCTTCGGCGACGTCGTGTTCGGGGTGGACGAGGTGTCGATGGAGCAGGCGGTGGCCGCGCTGCTCCTGGAGGGGGGTCTCACGCTGGGCGTCGCCGAGTCGCTGACCGGCGGGCTCGTCGCCGCGCGGCTCGTGGACGTGCCGGGGGCGAGCGCGTGGTTCCGCGGGGCGGTCGTCGCCTACGACTCCGCGGTGAAGTTCTCGGTGCTCGGCGTCCCCGAGGGCCCGGTGGTGTCCGAGGAGGCGGCGCTCGCCATGGCGTACGGCGCGCGTGCGGTGCTCGGCTCGACCGTCGGTCTCGGCATCACCGGCGTGGCCGGTCCCGATCGCCAGGAGGACCTGCCGGCCGGGACGGTCTTCGTGGGCCTCGCCCTGGCGGACGGGAGGACCGAGGCGCGCAGGCTGCGGCTCTCGGCGGACCGCCAGCGCGTCCGCCAGTTCGCGGCGATCTCCTCGCTCGACCTGCTCCGAAGGACGCTCGGCGCGCGCGGGGCAGCCCCATCCTGAGCCGCGCGGCGCGCCCGTTCGGCCGGGGCGGACCGTTCGGTGCGTGGCGCGCTGGGACGTCGAGCTCTCCGAGGAGGTGGCGAGGTGGTACGTGCGGCTGGGCGCACGCGACCGGGCGTACGCCGACCGGGCGTTCGACCGCCTGGCCTCGACAGGGCCCGCGCTCCGCATGCCCAAGAGCCGGTCCCTCGGCGGGGGACTCCACGAGCTGCGCCTGTCGTGCGAAGGTGTGCCCCGGCGCATCACGTACGCCTTCGGCCCGGGCCGGGAGGTCACGGCGCTGACGACGTTCCGCAAGGAGCGGGGACGGGAGCGCCGCCACGTGGAGCGGGCCCGTGAGGCGCTCGGCCGTCGGCGCTCGGCGGGGCGGGACATGGAACGGAGCCGGTGATGGCGAAGCTGGACGACCTTCGGCGCAGGTTCCCCCCCGACGACGCCCGGGAGCATGCCGCCGCCTACGAGGAGGCCGCCTGCGCGGAGCGGGTCGGGGCGCTCGTGCACGACCTGAGGACGGCGGCCGGCCTCGACGAGGACGAGGTCGGCGCCCGGGCGGGCGTGGACGCAGACGAGGTCCTGCGCGTGGAAGAGGGGGATCCCGCCCTCACGCTCGGCACCCTCCGCCGAGTGGCCGGCGCGCTCGGGGTTCGCCTGGTGCTGCGCATGGGCCCCCACGACGTCGTCCTGACCGACACGGGTCCTGGCGACTCGGGCCCTGCCGACTCTGGTCCTGGCGACTCGGGCCCTGCCGACTCTGGTCCTGGCGACTCGGGTCCCGCCGACGCGGGGCGAACGGACCCGGGGGCACCAGACCGGGCGCCCGTCGTCCCTGCACCGTCCCGTGGGCCGCAGGACCCCCAGGCGTGGACGAGCTGACGACGCCCGGGGCACCTGCGGCTCCCGGGGACCGCACCGACCCCCGGGGCCGCCCGTCGCGGCTCTTCGTCGGCGTGTGGCCGCCCCCAGAGGTGGTCGCCGCCCTCTCGCTACTGGAACGCCCGGTGCTCGCCGGGGTCCGGTGGGCGTCGCCCGCACAGTGGCACGTGACCCTCGCCTTCCTCGGCGCCGTCGACCCGTCGCGCCTGGAGGAGATCCCCGCCGTGCTGGAGCTGGCCACGGCCCGTGTGGCCGGACCTGTCGTGGCACGGCTGGGGGCGGCGACGAGGCGGCTCGGGCGGTCCGTCCTCTGCGTGCCGGTCCAGGGGCTCGACGGGCTGGCGGGCGAGGTGCGACGCGAGCTCGGCGCGCTCCTGTCCGTCGGTGACCTCGGGTCGCCCTTCTGCGGTCACCTCACGCTGGCGCGCGGGCGCGGCCGCCGTCCGGTCCCGGCGTTCCTCGAGGGGAGCCCGGTCGAGGCGGCGTGGCAGGTCCACGACGTGGCGCTCGTGCGCTCGGAGCCGGGGCCTTCCGGGTCCGTGTACACGACCCTCACGACGGCGACCGTTCCGCACCGACCGCGGTGACGCCGGCAGGACGGTGCGCCGGTCGGTGACGATCCCACATCGAACACGCGTTCGCCGCTAAGGTCTGTGACACCCCCTCCGTACCGTCGCCGACCGCAGGACCGGACGACCCGGCGAGGACCCGACAAGGAGACGACAGCGCAATGGCACTCGAGGACCGCGACAAGGCACTGGCGACGGCGCTCAGCCAGATCGAGAAGCAGTTCGGCAAGGGCTCGGTCATGCGGATGGGCGAGCACGTCGACATGGGCGTCGAGGCGATCCCGACCGGCGCGCTGTCCCTCGACCTCGCCCTCGGCATCGGCGGGCTCCCGCGCGGGAGGATCGTCGAGCTCTTCGGGCCCGAGTCGAGCGGCAAGAGCACCCTGGCGATGCACGTCGTCGCGGAGGCCCAGCGGAACGGGGGGATCTGCGCCTACATCGACGCGGAGCACGCGATGGACCCCGCCTACGCGAGGGCCATCGGTGTGAACGTCGACGACCTGCTCATCTCGCAGCCCGACACCGGCGAGCAGGCGCTCGAGATCGCCGACATGCTGATCCGCTCCGGCGCCATCGACGTCATCGTGATCGACTCGGTGGCCGCGCTCACCCCGAGGGCCGAGATCGAGGGCGAGATGGGGGACAGCCACGTCGGCCTGCAGGCGCGGCTCATGTCCCAGGCGCTGCGCAAGCTGGCCGGGACGCTGAACAAGTCCAACACGATCGCCATCTTCATCAACCAGCTCCGCGAGAAGATCGGCGTCATCTACGGGTGCTTCTCCTATTCGACCCGCGTCGTCCTCGCCGACGGCTCGACCGAGGAGATCGGCAGGATCGTGGACCAGCGCATGCCGGTGGAGGTGCTGTCGGTCGACCCGGGGTCCGGCAGCGTCGCGCCGAGGCGCGTGGTGAGCTGGTTCGACAACGGCGAGACCGACGAGTTCGTCGAGATCACGGTCGCCACGCCCTGCGATCCGGGACGCGTGCAGTTCGAGGCCACGCGCAACCACCTGGTCAGGACGCCGGGAGGCTGGAGGGAGGCCGGTTCGCTCGCCCCGGGCGACCGTGTCGTGCAGGCGGTGCCGCACCGGCTCTCGGGCCTCCAGTGGGCCGCTCTTCGCGGCGTGTTGATGGGCTCCGGAACGGTGTCGCCTACGCGCGGCGGTCACGGCGTCCGCCTGCGCTTCCACGACCGCGCGGCGCACGAGCCGTACGCCGACTGGAAGGCCGCGCTCTTCGGCAACATCGGCACCACCCGGCGCCGCACGCGCGGCGCCGTGGTGCACGAGTCCGAGAGCCTCCCCGAGCTCGCCGAGCTGCACCGATCGGCCTTCGCCAGTGGCAAGAAGGTCTTCGACGACGACTACCTGAAGCGCCTCACGCCGCTGTCGATCGCGCTGTGGTACCTGGACCGCGGTGAGCTCGCGGACGCGCCGGCGGACCACGCGGCCGCAGGACCGCAGGCGACGGTGTGCGTCCGGGAGATGGACCCGGCGACGCGCGACCGGGTCGCCGCGCACCTGCGCGACACGTGGGGCATCACCGGGTCGCTCGACACCCACCCGGTGACCGGAGCGCCGGTGCTGCGCTTCACGGGCGCCGAGACGGCCAAGCTGCACGCGCTCGTGGCCCCCTACGTGCACCCGAGCAGGGAGCAGGCGGTCCTCCCCGAGTACCGGGGGCGGTTCGCGGTCGAGCCGCACTTCGTCCCGCCGCACCACGAGCTGACGGCGCTGCCGGTGCTCGGGGTGCGGACGAAGGCGCCCACGGGCTCGCGCCGCAGGTTCGACATCGAGGTGGAGGGAAGCCACAACTACCTCGTCGACGGGGTCGTCGTGCACAACTCCCCCGAGACGACCCCCGGCGGCCGGGCGCTCAAGTTCTACGCGTCGGTCCGGTTGGACATCCGCCGGACCGAGTCGATCAAGGACGGGGCGGACGTCATCGGCAACCGGACGAGGGTGAAGGTCGTGAAGAACAAGGTCAGCGCCCCGTTCAGGCAGGCCGAGTTCGACATCATGTTCGGCACCGGGATCAGCCGGGAGGGGTCGCTCCTCGACGTGGCGGTCGACCTCGGGCTCGTCAAGAAGTCCGGGGCGTGGTTCACCTACGAAGGTGAGCAGCTCGGCCAAGGCCGCGAGAACGTGAAGACCTTCCTGCGGGAGAACCCTCAGCTCATGGCGGAGATCGACGATCGGGTTCGTCAGCAGCTCGCGCCGAAGGACCCCACCGAGGCGGAGCGGGCCGAGCCCGCGGCCGACCCCGACGACCTGCCGATCACGCTCGAGTGACCTCCGGGGTCTAGGGCGTCGTGGTGACGGCGACCGTTGTCGGCACGAGCTCCACCCAGGTGTTGCCAGGCTGCATCGCGATCGGCTGTCCGGAGTCCGTGGTGAAGCTCGTGGGCTGCCCGAGTGTGGACCGTGACCACTGGCCCTGGATCTCGACACCGTTGCGGAAGACGATCGCCTTCCCGCTCGCGTCTGTCGACAGGTTCGCCTGCACCTCGAGACCGCCCTCGGAGTTCTCGACCCACGGGCCGTAGTAGACGCTCACGAACTGCACTACCACGTTCGCCGCGCTGTTCTGCACGCCGTTCGAGAGGTCGTCGGGAGCTGTCCCGTAGTAGCGAAGGAACCGGCGCGTGGTGGCGTCGTACCTCCAGACGACGGGCGAGTAGCTCGAGAACGGGATGGACACCGAGCTGACCCTGGTTCCGGACGGCACGGTCGTCGAGTACGAGAAGACGGGCTGGGGCGCGTGGTCCGCTGTGGACCGCATCTGCCACACCACTGTGGGTGACGTGTAGGTGTCGTACGGGGCGACGCGACCGGGGGGGTGCTGGACGACCGATGTGGCGTAGTCCCCGAGCTCGAAGTCCTGGATGGGCGACGACACGATGTTGTCGATCACCGGCTGGATGCCGCCCACATGGACGAGGAGCGGGTGGCCGAACTCCCCGAGGATGCCGATGTCGATGTTGCGGGCAGAGCGGACGGGTCCGACCGTCGGGGCCCCGTGGCACTGGAAGACGGCGGCGTAGCGGGTGATCCCGCCCTCGACCGGCTCTTCGAAGACGATGTCGGCCGCTGTGAGCCCGCTCTGGGGGCGGGCTGTCGGGTAGTTGTCGACCTTGACGGCCAGGGCCGAGCGAGCGGGCACCGTGCCGTGTGGCGCGGGGGTGCCGGTGAGGGGGCACACCGGTCCCGGGGCGTCGACGGCGGAGGACCCCGACGCCGGTGCCGACCCGGGGTCCGCGGGTTGCCGGGACGCCACCGGGCTGTCCGATGCGCAGGCCGCCAAGAGGCACCCCGCCCCGACGATCGCCAGCGTGCCCCGCAGGGGTCCCCGCAGGTGGCGCCGCCACCGCGCCACGCCCTCGCGCGGCGCGCGCCGCGTCCGCCGTCGTTCCCCTCCGACCATGCAACATGCAGTCTTCCAGAAGGCAAGGGAGAAGTGGGCGCGGACCATGCGTCGGACATTGTGGGGGCGCTGCTGCCCCGAAGGGGGGATCCCGGCCTGCGTGTAGCGTGCGCGTGCAGATGGCCTGGTCACACCGCGTCCGCGCCGCGCTCGGGCGGACTGCCGCCGAAGCCCTGCGGAGGACGTGGAGCTGGGCGTCGTTCGCGGCGTCGATCGGGCCCGACGACGCCCGGGCGCGCCGGTTCGCCGAGTTCGGCCCGGGGAGCCTGCTCGCCTTCCCGCCGGGCTCGGTCTACAACGAGCGGTACATCGCCATCGGGTCGGGCACGATGATCGGCCCGCACGTCTCGCTCTCGGCGGGCATGGCCCCCGGCCAGAAGCTGCTCAGCTCACCGGTCGTGCGGATCGGCGACCGCTGCGTGATCGGGCGCGGCAGCCACGTCGTCGGTCACTGGTCGATCCGGATCGGCGACGACGTCCAGACGGGTCCCTACGTGTACATCACGGACCAGAACCACGGCTACGAGGACCCCGACGAGCCGATCGGCCGGCAGCTGCCCGTCGAGGCCGCGGTGGTGATCGGGGAGGGCAGCTGGCTCGGCGCCCACTCGGTGGTCCTGCCCGGTGCGCAGATCGGCAGGCACGTGGTGGTCGCGGCGGGAGCGGTGGTGCGGGGCCCCGTGCCCGACCACTGCGTCGTCGCCGGGGTGCCCGCACGGGTGGTGCGGCGGTGGCGACCCGGGGGCGGTTGGGTGGCGTCGTGATCGCCGTCTCGGTCGTCGGGCCCGGGAGCTGCGCCCCCGAGGAGGAGCGGATCGCTGAGGAGGTGGGGTCCCGCCTCGCGGGGGCAGGCGCGCTCGTCGTGACCGGCGGGCTCGGCGGGGTGATGGCGGCGGCGTGCCGGGGTGCACGCCGGGCGGGGGGGACCACCCTCGGGCTGCTTCCCGGGGACGACCGCGGCGAGGCGAACCCCTGGGTGAGCGTGGCGGTGCCGACCGGGCTCGGCGAGGCGCGCAACGTGCTCGTGGTGCGCGCTGCGGATGCCCTGATCGCCGTCGGCGGCGGTCACGGCACGCTCTCGGAGATCGCCCTCGCGCTCAGGATCGGCCGGCCGGTTGTCGGCCTCGCGACCTGGGAGCTGCGCCGTCCCGGGTGCCGCGGGCCGGAGCCCGGGCTGCACCTGGCAGCGACACCGGCGGACGCCGTCGAGCTCGCCCTGCGGCTCGCCGCCCCGGGCTGAGCTGGGAGGACGCCTGGCGCGCGGTTCCACGCGCCGTGCTATGCTGGCTGCATCTCGGGTGTGCCTCGCGGGTGATTGAGGGGGAGGTGGCATGGAGACCGTGGCCGGCGGCGAAACCGCCATTGCAGTGCCTCGGGATCCCGGCTCCTTCCCCGCACATGTGGATGTGTGCAGCGCTCGCAACGGGGTATCCACCCTGAAGTCGCGGACCGTGTGGTTCCCTGTGCTCCATGGGCGGGGGTTTCTGTAACGGTCTGTGAGGTGTCGGCCCCCCTTCCCCATCCCCATCCCCCGGGGGGCCGACACCGACTCCTCCAAGGAGCCCCGGCGGACCAAGGAGCCCGGCGGACGCCGGGCGAGCGGGGGCGCGTGGCTCAGCTCCGTGCGCACCCGCACGTCGGCGGCGCCGCAGCCTCCCGGACGTAGCGCCCCAGCACGACGGGGTGGACCGCCCGTGCGCCGGCGTCGGAGAGGCAGGCGGCGGCCGACTGCAGGTGGGCGCCGCTCGTGTAGACGTCGTCGACGAGCAGCACCCGCGCGCCGCGCACCTCCGCGCTCGCGCGGTACGCCTGCGGGGACGGTCGGCGGTGCGCGACCGCCAAGTCCCCGGGCGCGAGGACCTCGGCGAGCGGGGGGAGCGACGCGGCGCGCGCGACCACCCCGACGAGGGGGTGCGGCGGCGGACGGCCCCGGTGACCCGACGGGACGACGACGGCGACGTCCACCCCGCCCGGTGCGATGCAGCGCGCGTGACGCGCGAAGAACCGTTCGAGGAGCGACCCGAGCCGCTCCCCCTGGCGCGCGGCGACGCCGGGCTCGCCCGACTTGTACTGGCGCAGCGCGCGGTACAGCGGGCTCGTGGAGGTCACCAGGGCGACGGGCGTGACGGGGGCCGGCGGGCGCCGCAGGGCGAGCGCCACGTCGCGGCACGACGTGCACAGGGAGTACCCCTGCTCGGTGCGTGCTGCGCAGATCCGGCACGCACCCACGCGTCGGTCCTCGAGCGCCGGGCGCATCGGCCCGGACGGTAGCGGGCGGGTGCGCGCCGTGGCGTGGGCGTTGTGCTGGGTGCTCCCACGCGCCGCGTGCCGGCGCGAAGGCGGCGGCCAGGGGCGCTCAGCGCGCCGGCGGGACGCCTGCCGCCTCCAGCCCGCGCTCGAGGTCGGCCCAGAGGTCCTCGGGGTGCTCGAGGCCGACGCTCAGGCGGAGCAGGCCGGGCGGGACCGCCTCTTCGCCGGGCCAGCGGCTCCGTCGCTCGATCGTGCTCTCGACCCCGCCGAGACTGGTCGTCGGGACGACCAGCCGGAGGGCGCCGACGAGGCGGTCGGCGCTGGCCGCGTCGGGGAGCTCGAAGGACACCATGGCCCCGAACCCGTCCATCTGCGACGCCGCGCGGGCGTGGTCAGGATGGTGCTCGAGCCCCGGGTACCGGACCGCTCCGACGAGCGGGTGCGCGTCGAGCCGCTCGGCGAGGAGCCCGGCCGTCGACTGCTGGCGGGCGAAGCGGACCGGAAGGGTGCGCAGCCCGCGCAGCGCGAGGAACGCCTCGACCGTGCCGGGCACGCTGCCGTGCAGCGTGCGGTGGCGGACGAGCGCGTCGCGCCCGTCCTCGTCGCGAGCGACGACCGCGCCGAGCAGGAGGTCGGAGTGGCCCCCGATGTACTTGGTCGCCGAGTGGACCACCATCGAGGCACCCCATGCCAGCGGCTGCTGGAGGACCGGGGTCGCGAAGGTGTTGTCGACGACGCTCACGACGTCGAGCCTTCTCGCCGCGTCGACGATGCGCGGGACGTCGGCGATCCCGAGCATCGGGTTGGTCGGCGACTCGATCCACACGAGCGCCGCCCCCCCGAGCGCCTCGAGCACCGCCTCGGTGTCGGTGATGTCGACGGCCCGCAGCTGCAGGCGCCCCGCGGCGGCGTGGAGCCCGAGCAGCTCGCGCGTCCCGCTGTAGGCGCCCGTGGGGTGCACCACGGCGGACCCGGCGGGCAGCGTGCCGAGGACGGCGGCCGTGGCGGCCTGTCCGCTCGAGAACGCCACCGCGGTGCCGCCTTCGAGCGCGCCGAGCGCCGACTCGAACGCCTCCCACGTCGGGTTTCCCCACCTCCCATAGCGCGGGGCCGCAGCGTCGCGGTACGTCGAGGTGAGCACGGGGGGGACGTTGAGCGGCGCCCCGGGTGCCAGGTCGCGGCCCGAGACGACCGCCCGGGTCTCGGGGTGCCAGTGGTCGGGCAGCCCGCTCAACGGGGCAGCTGCAGCCATGGTGGTAACCTTCTCACAGCCGTCGGTGGGAGCTCTGGGGCCGCGGTCGTTCTCGGGGGAACATGGGGATGGAAGAGACAGAGGGTGCCAGTGCGCCGCGTGCCGCAGTCGGCGCACCGTCCGAGACCATCCTTCCCGCGCGCCTGGTCGTGCTCTCGAGCGAGGCGCGCGGGCGCGAGCTGCGTGCGGTGCTCGAAGGCATCGGCATGGCCCCCGAGCAGGTCCGTGCGGTCTGCTCGCTCGGCGCGACCCGGGAGCTGATCGCCGCAGAACCACCCGACGCCGTGCTCGTGGACTTCTCCATCGGCGCGGCCGAAGCGGTCCAGGCCGTCGCCGAGCTCGCGACCGAACGGCCCAAGCTGCCGATGGTGGTGTCGATGCCGCGCGGTGCCGCTCCCGACCTCGGGTTCCAGGCGCTCGCCGCAGGGGCGGACGACCTGGTGCTCGACGGATCCGACGGCTGCTCGCTGTCGTCGGCCCTGCTCCGGGCGACGCGCCGCAGGGTGCACCCGGGTCGATCGGCCCCCGAGGGCGACGTCGAGCTCGCCGCGATGCTCGACTGCATCGACGAGCCGGCGTGCCTCATCGACGCCTCGGGCGTCATCGTGGTCACGAACCGGGTCTGGCGCTCGGTCGCGGACGCCGCGGCGGCCGACCCGGACAAGGTCGGCTCGGGCGTCAGCTACCTGAGCATCTGCGAGCAGGCGACGGGTACGCACAGCGAGGGTGCCGCAGAGGCGTTGGCGGGCATCCGCGCGGTCCTGAGCGGCGAGGCGACCCGGTTCTCGCTCGAGTACCCCTGCCCGTGCACAGGGTCGGAGCGCTGGTTCGTGCTGCGGGTCACCCCGTTCACCGAGCGCGGCGGCGCGCTCGTGGTCCACCGCGACATCACGGCGCTCAAGCTCGCCGAGCGCCGGGCAGAGCTCGGCGCCGAGTGGGCCCACCGGATGCTCGACGAGGACTACCCGGTCTTCGCGCTCGTGGACGCCGACGGCGTGATCACCCACGTCTCGCCGTCGACGATCGAGCTGCTGGGCCGCCGCGCGTCGACTATCGGCCACAGCGCCTTCTTCTCGGTCGACAAGCGTCAGCGTAAGGAGGCGCTCGACGTGTTCCGCCGCGTGGTGGCCGAGCCCGGATCGTGCGAGCACCTCCTCGTCCACGTCGTCGACGGCGCGGGACGGGTGCGCGAGCTCGATCTCGAGGTCCGGAACCGCCTGGACGACCCTCTGGTCGGGGCCGTCAGCGTGGTGGGGAGCGACGTCACCGAGGCACGCCGCCAGCAGATCGCGCGCCACCTCGAGTCGCGCCTCTTGCAGCGCCTCCCCGTCGCGGTGTGCGTCACCGACGAGCACGACGCCGTCGTCTACTGGAACGCCGAGGCCGCCAGGCTCTTCAGGCACCCCGCCGAGGAGATGTCGGGTCGCCACATCTCCGACGTGGGGGTGTGGCCTCCCGACCTCGTGTCGCCCGACGACGGCCTCAGGTTCGACGCCCAGCGATGGGAGGGCGAGTACGACGCGCGCCGTGCGGACGGCACCTCGGTCCCCGTCCGCACCATGCTCGAGCGGATCGACGACGACGAGATCGACTTCCACGGGGTCGTCGGCGCGTCGGTCGACATCTCCGAGCGGCGCGAGCTCGAGCGCGAGCTCGCGTACCGGGCACTCCACGACCCCCTCACCGGACTTCCGAACCGGGTCCTCTTCTTGGAGCACCTGGACCGTGCCCTCAAGCGGGACGCCAGGACGGGCCGCCAGACGGCGGTCCTGTTCGCCGACCTCGACGACTTCAAGTCGGTGAACGACCGGCTGGGCCACGGGCACGGGGACGCGGTGCTGCGGAGCTCGGCCCAGCGCATCGCGACCGTCGTGCGCGCGGGGGACGTGGTCGCGCGGCTCGGCGGCGACGAGTTCGCGATCTGCTGCGAGGACCTGGCGGACCGCGCGGAGGCCGTGAACGTGGCGCAGCGCATCGTCGACGCCTTCAAGATGCCGGATCCACCCGCTGCCGTGCCCGGCGACGGTTCCGGGAGGGATCCCGCCTCTTGGGGGGGTCGCTCCCCGTCGATCTCGGTGAGCATCGGCGTCGCGGTGGCCCGAACCGACAGCGAGCCCGAGACCCTCCTGCGCCACGCTGACGTCGCGATGTACGAGGCGAAGGAGCGCGGCAAGGCGCGCATCGAGGTGTTCGACGAGGCACTCCACGCGCGGCCCCGCCAGCACGACGGGATCGCCGGCGACCTCGGCAGCGCCGTGGCAGCGGGCGGCATCGAGGTCGTCTACCAGCCCGTGCACGTCGTCGGGACCGGATCCCTCTTCGGGTTCGAGGCCTACGCCCGCTGGACGCACCCCGAGTGGGGGCCCGTCGCACCGGGGGAGTTCATCCGGGCCGCCGAGCTGGCCGGCACCATCGGGGAGCTGGGCGTCCGGGTGCTCGCCACGTCCTGCGAGGCGCTCGCCGCCCTGCTCGGGGCGGACGCCCCGCCGCTGCGCATGACCGTGAACGTCTCTGCGCTCCAGCTCGCCGACCCGTCGTTCGCGGAGACCGTGCGCGAGGTGCTCCAGTCGAGCGGTGTCCCGGCGGGACTGGTCTGCCTCGAGGTCAAGGAGTCCGCCCTCGCCGACGGGGAGGTCGCGCGCCGCGCGCTGACGGACGTGAAGGCCCTCGGGGTGGAGACCTCGGTCGACGACGTCGGCACGGAGTACTCCTCCTTGTCACGCCTGCAGCAGTTCCCCGTCGACTACCTCAAGATCGACCGCAGCTTCGTGAGCGGGATGACCTACCGCGCCGTCGACGCGGCCATCGTGGACGCGCTCTTGGGTCTGGCGCGTTCCCTGGGCATCCGTGCGGTGGCGAAGGGCGTCGAGGACCACGTCCAACTGGCGGCGCTGCGCGCGGCAGGATGCGAGCTCGGTCAGGGCTACTACTGGAGCAAGCCGCTCGCGCTGGCCGACGCGGCCGAGCTCGTCGCACAGGAGCGCCAACGGGAGGTCGAGCACCGGCGCTGACCGCCGGGTTCAGCGGAGCTCCACCTGGTCGAGGTACTCGTCTCGCCAGAAGTCGAAGCGCGCTTCGGGGAGCACGAGCGCGTGGGACGGCCGCAGCGACTCGACGAACGCACGGTCGTGGCTCACCACGACGAGCGTCCCGGGCCAGCGGCTCAGCATCTGGCCCACCGCCACCACCGAGGGCGGGTCGAGGTTGTTCGTCGGCTCGTCCAGCACGAGCAGGTTGGACCACCCAGCGGCCAGCATCGCCAGCGACAGCTTGGCGCGCTCACCGCCCGACAGGCTCCCGGCGGGACGCGTGGCGAGCTCCCCGGAGAGCCCGAAGGAGCCGAGCAGCGACCGGCGGTCCACCTCGGTCGCGAGCACGCTGTCGTCCACGTTCTCGAGCGGCGTGCGCTCGAGGTCGATCTGCTCGTGCTCCTGGGCGAAGTAGCCCACGGCAACGTTGTGCCCGAGGACGACGGACCCGCCCGACGGCTGCTGGACCCCGGCCAGGCACCGCAGGAGGCTGGACTTGCCTGCCCCGTTGCGCCCCACGACCACCGCACGGTCGCCGCGCGACAGCCCCATCGAGACGTCGTGCAGCACCCGGAGGGTGCCGTAGGTGACGGCGAGGGCGCGCACCTCGAGCGGCGTGCGTCCGGACCGCGACGGCTCGGGGAGGCGGAAGCTGACCGCCCGCTCCCTTCTCACCGTCGGGGTCCGTGAGCGCTCGAGCCGCTCGACGCGCCGGTCCAGGGTCTTTGCGACCCGGGCGCGCTTGGCGGTGCTCGCCCGCATGGAGTCGGCCAGCGCGGACAGCCTGGCCACCTCGCGCGCCTGGCGGACCGCGGCGCGTTGCTGCTGGTCCAGACGCTGGCTGCGCTGCGCACGGAAGCTCGAGTAGGTGCCGGCGAACTCCTCGAGCCTGCATGCGTCCAGGTGGAGGACCTTGGTGATCGCACCGTCGAGGAGCGCCAGGTCGTGGCTCACGATGAGCAGCGCGCCCTTGAACTGCGCCAGCTGCTCCATGAGCCACCGCTTGGCGGGGACGTCGAGGTGGTTCGTCGGCTCGTCGAGGACCATCACCTCGGGGTCTCCGAAGAGCACCCGCATCAGGTCGAGCCGGCGCCGCTGCCCCCCCGAGAGCGTGTCGACGTCCTCGAACAGCAGGTCCTGTCGCAGCCCGAGCCCCTCGGCCATGCGCGCCAGCTCGGACTCCGCCTCGTAGCCGCCGAGCACGCGGTAGCGCTCCTCGAGCTCGGAGAACCGGGCGATGCGCGCGGGCGTGGGGTCTTCGGCCATCGCACGGCGTGCGGCGGCGAGCTCGGCGTCCAAGACGTCGAGCCCTCGTGCCGACAGGACGTGCGCGAGGGCGCTCGGGTCGGTCCCGAGCCCCCCGGCGACCGGGACCTGGGGCAGGTAGCCCAGGTTCCCGAGCACCTGCACCTCACCGCGGTGCGAGAGCTGGGGAGCGGGCTCGCCGACGAGCACCGAGACGAGCGAGGACTTCCCGACGCCGTTGCGCCCGACGATGGCAGCCTTGGCACCCGGACCCACCACGAAGGACGCGTCACGAAGCAGCGGCCGTCCGGCGACCGAGAGCTCGATGGAGTCGGCGGTGATCAACGGCTCGAGTGGGGGCCGGCTCCTCGGTCGGCCATCCCAGGGGAGACTACCTGCCGCGCGCTCCTCCGCAGGTACCGTCGGGGCGATGAGGGGCGCGCGCGTGCCGGCCGACTACGACACCGACCCCGGGAGGTGGCGGTCGCACGACCGGAGGTGGGTGGACGCCGATCCCTTCGGTGACCTCGCAGCGCGGATCGTGCGCGACGGTGCTCGTCCCGTCCTCGACGTCGGGGGCGGGACCGGGGCGCTCGGGCGCGCCCTCCCACCTGGGTGGCCGACCGTGCTGCTCGACCGCTCGCTCGTGCAGCTTGGTGACGCCCAGGGCCCGAGGGTCTGCGCCGACGCGCTCAAGCTCCCGGTCGCGTCCTCGAGCATGGGCGCCGTCGCCATGCTGTGGATGCTGTACCACCTCGATCATCCGGCGCGCGCGATCGGAGAGGCACGGCGCGTCCTGCGAGAAGGGGGGCTCTTCGTCGCCGCCACGGCGAGCAGGACGAGCGACCCGGAGCTCACCGACGGGTACGCGCCGACGACGTTCGACGCCGAGGAGGCCCCCGAGATCGTGAGCGCGGTGTTCGGCGACGTCGAGGTCGTCTCCTGGGACACACCGCTCGTCACGCTCGCAGATCGCGAGGCGGTGCTCGCCTTCTGCCGCTCCCACTTCCTCCCCGCGTCGTGCGCAGACCGGGTCGACCCCCCGGTCACCCTCACGAAGCGGGGCTGCTTCGTCCTGGCGCAGAAGTAGGGCGGACCGACCGGCTGCGGAAGGCGAGGTGGGGGAACGGGGGGGAGGGCTCCCCCACCTCGCCGGGGGAGTCGGCCGGTCTCGCTGCCGAGAACCCTACGGGGTGCAGATGAACGCAGCGCGAAGCGCCAGGGGCGTGGCGATGAACCCGTCGCGAACCTTCGTCACGCGTCGCGAGAAGTTCATCGATCCGCCAGCCGTCGCTCAGGTTGGCATCGCGCTCGATTAACCAAGGCTCCGTACAGTCCACCTCGAGACAGCCCACCTCGAGACAGCCCACCTCGAGACAGTCCACCTCGAGCACTGCGCAGACGGTGGTGGACCACGCGTCGGAGACCTTCCCGGAGGGAGCACACATGTCGCAGCGGATCTCCAAGAGCGGCCCAAGAACGGCTCTCCTCGGGCGCGTCGTCGGTGCCGGCCTGATGTGCGCGGCCGTGCTCGTCGGCGCGACCGTCGGGCCGACCTCCGCCCTCGCGGCGAAGAAGCCGAAGAAGCAGGTGCCGCTCATCGTCTACTCGGCCCAGGGGTACGACCAGGCGATGGTGCATGCCTTCCAGGCTGCGACGGGGATCCCGACCAAGCTCGACACAAACTCGACCGGCCCGCTGCTGGCGCAGATCCAGGCATCGAAGAACAACCCCCACTGGGGTCTTCTCTGGGTGGACGGGCAGACAGCGTTCGCCGAGCTCGACGACGAGCACCTGCTCGTCAGGCACTTCGAGCCGAAGGTGAGGTGGAACGCACTCGGCAAGGAGGTGGTCCCGAAGGACGAGAGCTTCGTGCCCACGGGTGTCACCCTCATGGCGGCCGTCGCCTACACATCGAAGGTGGTGAAGGACCCTCCGGCATCGTGGAGCACACTTCTGTCGACCAGGTGGCGCGGTGACGTCGGGATGAACACACCCACCCAGTCGGGGCCGACGTACCCGTTCATCGCCGGGATCATGAACGAGCTTGGGAGCGTCACAAAGGGCAAGCAGTACTTCGAACGGCTCAAGGCGAACGGACTGGTCATCCACACAACGAACGGACCGACGCTGGCAGCCCTCGCAAGCGGGCAGATCAAGCTCGCGCTGGTGCAGAGCTCTGCGGCGATCGGTGCGGAGCACACAGACCCCACACTCAAGGTCAAGTACCTGAGCCCCGTCACGATGCTTCCTTCGAACATCGGGATCGACGCCAAGGCCACAAGGACGGAGATTGCCGAAGCGAAGCGGTTCGCACGCTTCGTGCTCTCGAAGCTGGGCCAGGCGGTCATGAAGACAGGGACACCGACGGGGGACTCGCTCTACTACCCGGTGGTGCGAGGCATCAAGCCGCGGCCGGAGCTGCCCGGCCTCTCCTCGGTGAAGGTCCAGCACACGAACCCCTACGTCTGGGGTCCACGAGAGGGGTCGATCAACAGCTGGTTCGTGGACACGATCACGAAGTGAGCCTTCGGCCGAGCGGCGTGGGGCTGGCGCGCTCTGCCCCGAGGGATCCTGTGACCCTGGCCGACCACAAGGCCCCTCTGGGCCGGCTCACCGCGGCGTGGAGCGCGCTCCGCTTCGGGATGTGGGGGCTCGTTGCGCTGTTCATCATCGTGCCCTGCGTCTTCTTCCTCTCGCTGTCCGTGTCGCCGCGGCTCTTCGACCAGGGCCCGGAGTGGTTCACGCTCGAGTACCTGAAGACGATCTTCACGGGAACGACGGCCGTCTCGATCGTCAACTCACTGTGGGTGAGCACCTCCGCGGCAACGCTGGGGCTCCTGATCGGGCTCCCCGTCGCCTGGCTCGCGGGGCGCACGTCGCTCCCAGGCCGCCGGTTCGTCTCGTTCGGCATGTGGCTGGTGCTGCTGATCCCGTCGTGGTTGCCCGGGATCGGCTGGGAGCGGCTCGTCGTGAAGGACGGCGTGCTCACACGGTTCGGGATGGGATCCGGCCTCGTCACGCACGCCATCATGGGTCCCTTCGGCGTCGTCCTCGTGCTCGGATTGCGAGCCGTGCCCTTCGCCTACCTCACGATCACCGCGTCGCTCGCCGGTCTCGGTCAGGAGTTCGAGGACGCCGCACGTGTCCACGGGGCGTCGAGAGCCGCGGCGCTCCGTGTCGTCCTCCCGATCCTCGGCCCGGCAATCTGGTCTGCGCTCGCCATCGGCTTCGCAGAGTCGATCAGTGACTTCGGGGTCGCCTACACGCTCGCCTACAACACGCACTTCTCCCTGGCCACGTACCAGCTCTACGCGGCGATCGCCAACTTCCCACCGAGCTTTCCGGCGGCGGCGGCGATCGGGCTCGTGCTCGTGACGTCCGTTGCCCTGCCCCTGGCGTTCCAGGCCAGGGCGTTGCGCGGGAGGTCCTATGCGGTGCTCTCGGGGCGGACGCGCCAAGCAGTCCGGCGCCAGCTCTCCACCGCAGAGGCCGTCTTCGCCTCGGGGGTGGTCGCGCTCTTCTTCGTGCTGTCCCTCGGCGCGCCGGCGGTCGGAACGGTGACCGGGTCGCTGCTCGCAGACTTCGGAGCGTCGACCAGGATCACCCTGGAGAACTACTCGGGCGTGCTGCACGTACCCGGCATGGCCGGGCCCATCTACCGCTCCCTCGCCTACGGAGCCGTCACGGCGTCCGTCACGGTCGTCGCGGGGTTCGTCGTGGCCCGGCTCCTCTCACGACGCCGGACCCGTTCGACGGCCCTGCTCGACTTCCTTCTCCTTGCGACCGTCGCGCTTCCAGGAGTCGTGTTCGCAGCGGGCTACATCTTCGCCTACAACCTCCCGATCCTCTCTCGTCTCGGGATCGACCTCTACCAGACGGTGTGGCTGCTCTTGATCGGATACATCGCCTCGAGCCTCCCGACGAACGCGCGCTTGCTCGTCGGCCCGGTGTCCCAGGTGCAGTCCTCGCTCCACGAGGCCGCCCGCGCGCACGGCGCGGGACCGGCCCGGGCGTGGCTCAGCGGGGTGCTGCCCGCGGTGTCGCGGCCCGTCGTCATGGCCTGGCTCTTCACGTTCTGCGGCATCTTCCTCGAGCTGCCGATGTCGCAGCTGCTCTACGCGCCCGGCTCGCCCCCGCTCTCGGTCGCGATCAACCTCAACATCGCGGGGTACCACTTCGGGCTCGGGCTCGCGCAGGCGGTGATCGGCGTCGCGATCGCGCTGTGCGTCGTGTCTTTCGTGCTCCTGGCCTACCGGCTCTTCGCGCCGAGAGGCTGGCGCCGCATCGGGTCGACCCTCCGTGGCTGAGCGTCTCGTGGTCGAGAGGGTGTCCAAGGTGTACCCCGGGGGGCACCAGGCGCTTCGTGGTCCGACGTTCACCGTCGACGCGGGGACCTTCATGGTCCTTCTCGGCCCCTCGGGATCAGGGAAGACGACGCTGCTGCGCTCGCTGGCAGGCATCGAGCGTCTCTCGTCTGGGCGAATCGAGATCGGCTCGACGATCGTGGCCGACGGGCGGACCCATGTTCCGCCAGAGCACCGAGACTTGGCCATGGTCTTCCAGGACTACGCGCTGTGGCCCCACCTCACCGCTCGGGACAACGTCGCATTCGCGCTCCGTCGGCGCAAGCTGTCCCGAGGTGAGAGCAGGCGCGCTGCCGTGGAGATGCTCGAACGGGTTGGGCTCGGTCACCTCGAAGACCGCTTCCCGTCGCAGTTGTCCGGCGGCGAGCAGCAGCGTGTGGCGCTCGCCCGTGCATTGGTGGCAGACACCGGACTGCTCCTCTGTGACGAACCGCTCTCGAACCTCGATGCGGACCTGCGGGAGCGGATGCGCGTCGAGATCTCCGCGCTCGTGCGCGAAGCCGGCACGACGACGATCTACATCACCCATGACCAACTGGAAGCGTTCTCCCTCGCCGATCGGGTCGGCGTGCTCCAGGGCGGGATGCTCGTCCAGTTGGGCGCTCCAGAGGAGATCTACAGCTCTCCGGAGAGCCTGTTCGTCGCCCGCTTCACGGGTCTTGCTGCAGAGCTCGACGTGCGGGTGACCGGTGAGCCCGACCCTTCCGGTCACGTCCAGGTCGTGCCGACCGGGCTGCCGAGCCTCCGGCCGATCCAGGTGCGCGCGGCGACTGGCGCCGTAGCGCCGCAGGGTTCCCTTGCGATCCGGCCCACCGCCGTCCGGATCTGCGATCCCGAGGGCGCCGCCGCCCACCTCGTCGGCCAGGTCGCCGATACGGCCTTCCGGGGTCGCCACTACGAGCTGGCCGTGGACGTCCGGACGGGCCAGCGGTTCTCGGGAATCGTGACCGAACGACGGGTGCCTCGGGGCACGGTGGTGGGGCTCGAGCTGGAGCCGGCCGGCTGTCTGCTGTTCTGCAACCCGGAGCGATCCGACGTTGCGCCACCGTCGGCATCCCGGGCGGACACGGACGTCTGCGACGAGACGGGAGGGACCGTGGAGGCAGTGGAACGGCGAGAGACGCACCCGCTTCGAGCTCACCGGGTCCTCTGAGCGCGTCCGTCCTGTGATCCGAACACGTCATGGGTCGGCAGTCGTAGAGTTCCCGAGCGATCTCGAGATCGTCACCACTCGCGAGTTCGACGCGCCGATCGAGCTCGTCTTCGACGTGCTGACCAAGCCGGAGCACGTGCGCAACTGGTTCGCTCCGTTCGAGGACAAGGTGACCGTGTGCTCGATCGACCTGCGTGTGGGTGAGAACTACCACTACGTGTTCGTGACCGAGGATGGAACGGAGTGCTCGTTTCGCGGAACCTACTTGGAGATCGAGCCGCCGAGACGGATCGTCGACACGTGGCTGTTCGAAGGCTGGCCGGATGGCGAGGCGGTCGAGACGGTGGACCTACGCGAAGCGGGCGGAGTGACGACGTTGATGATGAAGTTGGCGTTCAAGGACATGGCCGGTCGTGCTCACATGACCCGGTTCGACGGAGCGGAGTCGTCCTTCGACCACTTGGAGGACTACCTGAAGTCGCTCCTCGAGCCAGACGCGCCACGTGCTCCGTCGCACGCCGGCACAACGGCGACGTGAACCTCCGCCGGACGCGACGGAGAGCTCACGGCGACCCGGTGATCGCGGAAGGAGTTGGACTCGTCGTCGTTGCAGTCATCCTGCGCGTGGACCCGCGCAACGCGAGACCGGTCAGATCCGCGAGCAGTTGGGATCGGAGCCAGAGGTGGGCCGCCCGGGTCTCGATCCCGGCACCTTGGGATTAAAAGTCCCCTGCTCTTCCCGATGAGCTAGCGGCCCGGGACTGGAAGATAACCCACGAGAAACGCGCGGAGAGACGCCCCAGGCCCGAGGTCGCGACCCGCCTGCGCTCTTCGAAGCTCGTCTCCAGCGGTCGAGCTCCCCTTCTTCCCATCTCATGACCCGACCGTACGTGCCCCACGCGCCGGGGTGTCGGTACGTCGCAGTGATCGACCTGCCGACGTCGCGTACACGAGCGCCGCCACGAGGAAGCCCACGAAGAAGCTGAATGTCGACCCTGACGTCCTCGACGACAGCGGCCCGACGAAGGCGGAGGACGTCAGCCACAGGCACGCGGCGAGCATGCCCGCGATCTGCGCACCTACGCCCGCGACGTTGAAGCCGCCTCTTCCCCAGTAGGGACCTCCACGTCCATCGAGCAGCGCGGGCGCGTCGTAGTCGCCGTGTCGAAGGATCCAGTCGGTCAGGTAGATCGCCAACCATGGAGCGAGCCACACGATGAGGAGACTCAAGAACTCCGAGTAGAGCCGGTTGAAATTGGAGTCGAAGATGGTGACGCCACCAACGACCGTAGCAATCACCATGTCGACGATGACGCACTGCCAGCGCTTCAGTTTGAGCCCGAGAGCCTGCAACGTCAGGCCGGAGGAGTAGAGATCCATCGTGTTGACTGCAAGTAGGGTGACGACGGCGACGATGAGATAGGGCGTCACCACCCATCCAGGCAGTGCTGCGGGCAGACCGGAGATCGGGTTTGTGGCCGTCTTCACGATCGATGCGATCGCAGCTCCGAGCACCTCGAGGAGCACCGCCGGGATCATCCCTCCGAGCGACGACCACCACAGTACGGCCTTTGCACCTACGTCTTCGGGCAGATAGCGGGAGTAGTCGCTTCCCGTGTTGGCCCAGGACAGGCCTCCGGCGGAGATCATGAGCGTGATGGTGACCATGAAGACCGGCCAACCGCCGCCGTGACTGAGTGATGAGACGTGGACCCTTCCGGCGACCGCGAAGGCCATGATGGCGAAGACCGGGATCAGGAGGTAGGCGAGGTAGCGCTGTACCCGAACAATCGTCTGGTGGCCGAATACCGGGAGGAAGACCTGGACAACGGCGGCCACGACGAGAAGGGCGACCTTGAGTCCAGCAGACGCGTGCACGCCTGCCTCGGCGAGCAGTGCCAGTAGTGCCAGGACGATCAGTGCCATCCCGGACGCCTCGAAGCCCACGCAGGTCACCCAGTTGAAGAACGAGAGGCCTCGGCCGCCGTTGGGCCCGAAGGAGGCGCGGCTGATCGCGAAGGTGGACGTCCCAGTCTTGGGGCCTTGCAGGCTGGTCAGACCGACTGCGAAGAAGACGAGGTTCCCCAGGACTATGGCCAGGATGGCCTGGCTGAAGGAAAGGCCCAAGTAGATCGCGAGGGCACCGTTGACCGGATAGAAGATGTTGAGGTTGGTGCCCATCCACATCCAGAAGAGATCGACGGGCTTGCCATGGCGTGTGGCGGGCTGTACGAGGTCGATTCCCCGCTGCTCGATGGCGAAGAACTCGTCTCCACCGTTGCGGCGGGACGGGTAGTCCTCGACGGCCGTCGCTACCGGTTCGCCAGCTGCTGCTGGAAGCGAGCCGCCTGTCTGTCCCTGAGCCTGCATTCCGCCCCCCTTGTGCTCGGAACTGCTAGAGGATCACGTGACCTGTTCCCTGAAGCTGCCTGCCCTGTCGCGCCGCGAGCTCGACGACCGGCGGGATGGCCTCGAATTCGGTTCCCTCGACGAGCTCCCACAGGACGCGCCCGAGAGGGTGACCGGGACCCTCAACTCGCAGAGTGCGCGTCGGGGTGACGACCCAATCAACCCGTACGTCGTGGGGCGCTGGCTGGACGACCGCGTCCACGACCTGGCAATCGTGCACGACGTCGACGATCTCGCTTCGCTCGTCGACAGCGCCGATCTCGGACAGGAGTGCCCACTCCAAGTCGAAGTAGCCGTGTCCCTTACCGAGGCGCAGGCCGTCCAGCGTCACGGCAGAACCACCGGTCACGAGCAGCTCCACCCGTGGCATGGCGGCCACGTCGTTGAGCGTCACCGGCCTGCCGTGGACGTCGGCTCCATCGAGGGTCGCGGCGTAGGCGCGCTCCGCCGCAGGCACCCTGCTGGAGTCGATGTGGATGAACCCGCGCCGGATCCCGTAGGTGGTCATGAGGAATGGTTTGCCATGCTCGAGGGCGATGCGTCGCACCGCTTCCGTACTGTTGTCGGGAGTGACGAAGACGAGCTCCGAGTCGCGCCAGGCACGGAGCGCCGCGACGCGGTCCGCGCAGCGGTCGCTTCCCTCGAAGTCGCAGATGAACGAGGAGAAGTCCCAGTGGAACCTGCTGTCGGGACGGGCAACCTCGCGGAGTTGCTTCCAGACCTTCTCGCGGACGAGCGCCTGGAGATGCTCCACCTGTGTGACGTCCGTGCCGGTCATGCAGCCCCCCGCCCTCTCGTTCGCTCCCCCCACATTTCGGTGAAATAGGGGGTGTCTCGCGCAAGATGGCGCGGGACCCGGTCCCAGATCAGACCGGTCGGCTTGGGGAGTGGCCCGCAACGCAGGACCGCACTCGGCGTCACGATGACGTCGACCGTCGCATCGCTCGGCGCGTGGGGCACCGACTCGTCCACCACTTGGCAGTCGTGCACCACCGCCACGACCGGCGTAAGTTGACCGACGACGCCCAGCTCCGCGAGGAGTCCCCACTCGAGATCGAAGTAGCCGTGTCCCTTGCCGAAGTGCACTCCCTCTCGGCTGACTGCCGCCGCTCCGGTCACCACGAGGTCGATCGCACCGATCGAGGAGAGCTCGGCGTAGTCGAGCAGGTGCCCGAACCGCTCCATGCCGTCGAGGGTGGCAGCGAGCCGCCGGTCTTCCGTCGATACCTCGTGGCCGTCGATCCGGAGCACTCCCCTGCGTAGCCCGTAGGTCCAGACGAGGAGCCGCTTTCCGTCGTCGAGCGCGCGCCGTCGGAGCGCCTCGAGGCTGTTGTCTGGAGCGATGAAGATCGTCGTGGCGGCGCGGTACTCAGGCAGCAATCCGATCGCCTCGACGCAGCGGTCACTTCCGAGGAAGTCAGGGATGAACTCGTTGAAGTCGTAGTGGAAGCGCGCGTCGGGGAGTGCGACCTCCTTGAGCCGGTTCCACACGACGCGTCGGAGCCGTGCAGCGGGGTTCACGAACGTGCCGCTCCCCGCCCGCCGCCACACCAGCCCCTCGCGTTCGAGATCGCCGATCGCGCGCCGCACCGTTCCCCTGCTGGTGCCCAGGCGGGCGGCGAGCTCGACTTCGGGCGGGAGCACCGTCTCCTCGCCCAGCGGGCCGGCAAGAACCATCTCCTGGATCTGCCCGGCGACGTGGCTGTAGAGCGTCCTGCCCGCCAAGTCCCGGACGCAGGGTAGCCGAGGTGGCACGACTAAATGTTCATACATCTAGTCCACATTGTCAACGGACCGCCACCAGGGCTGACGTCTGGATCAGGGTGCTGACGGCGGCCCGTGGGAGCTCGAGCGCCCTACCACCCGCCGCCACGTCCCACGGGGCAGAACGGGAAACCAGGACGGGGTACCGAGGCGACCAGGGAGCGGGGATACGAAGCGCTCCCGACGGGAATGGACCGGGGCACAACAGGGAGGTGGAGCCCATGACGACCCCTTCGCCGGACCACGTGACGCGCCCCGACTTCGGCATTGCCGTCCGGGGCTACGACCGCGCCCAGGTCGACGCCTACTTCGGGCGCGTCGTGGAGTGGCTCGCCGACGCGGAGCGGCGGGCAGCGGCCGCCGAGCGCGCCCGGGAGTCCCTCGCACGCGAGGTCGAGGACCTGAAGGCGACCGTCGCGTCGCTCGAACAGCAGGCCGGTCTCCCCGCTCCCCAGTCGATGAGCGCCTTCAGCGAGCGGATGAGCCAGGTGATGGAGTCGGCGCTCCAGGCCGCCCAGGAGCTACGGGCAGAGGCAGAGCGTGAAGCGCGCGAGCGGCACCGGGCTGCGTCCGAGGAGGCCGATCAGGTCCTGGCGGGTGCGAGAGAGGAGGCGGGCCGCATCGTCGAGCAAGCCAGGGAGGAGAGGCGGGCCGCCGAGGCGGACATCGAGACCCTGCGGGCGGCACGAGCCGAAGCGCTGCAGTCGCTCCTCGAGCTGCAGGACCGCATCGCGGCTGTGATCGGGGAGGACGGGCCCGGCAGCGCCAACCGGACCGATGGGGCGAAGGGCGAAGCGGACCCGGCGCGAGTGGACGACGCGGCGCGGGAGGACGACACCTCGGCCGAGGCCGACGAGCCGCGCGATGCCGGGGCGCGTCGCGAGGACACCGGTGCGCCGACCGAGGTGCTCGCGACCGACGTCGGCGCCACGACCGGGGTGCTCGTGACAGCGGCACCGACGGTCGTCCAGCCAGCGGTGAAGGCGGATGGGGGTCCGGCCCCGCACCGCCGCCGCTCCGCCTGAAGGGCGCCCGGCCAGTCCGTCTCCGGCGAGTCGCCCCGGCTCCGTCTCCGGCCAGTCGCCCCCGCTCCGTCTCCGCACAGTTGCCTCGGCCAGTCCGCCCGGGGCCGGCCGCGCGCCGGTAGCGTCGCGCGGCGATGACCACCCCCGACGATCGGCTCGCCGGGCTCGACGACGCCCTGGACGACGACGCCCTGGACGACGATGCCCAGGACGACGACGCCCAGGACGACGACGCCCAGGACACCGACCTGGAGGGGCACCGGGCGCTCATGCGGGCGGCCGCGCAGGTGCTCGACGGCGTGGACCGCGCCCTCGCCGCCTTGGACGACGGCACCTACGGCACGTGCGAGGCCTGCGGGGAGGCGATCGGGGATGAGGAGCTGGCCGGCGACCCGCTCCTCACCCGGTGCGCCGCGCACCGAGCGGGGAGCGGGTGAGCGCTACGCCTTCTTCGTCTCCCAGAAGATCTTTGTGATCTCCGCGATCTGGTCGAGGAGGCGCTGGCCGACTGCGACGTCGGTCGTCTTCTTGGACTCGCCCGCCGTCTTGGTCGCCTTCCAGAAGAGCTCGTGGAGCTGGGGGTACTTCTCGAGGTGCTCGGGCTTGAAGTAGTCGGTCCACAACACCCACAGGTGGTGCTTCACGAGCTCGGCCCGCTCCTCTTTGATCACGAGCGCCCGCTGCCGGAACTGCTCGTCGTCCGAGGCGTTGTACTTCTCGCAGATGGCCTTCACCGACTCGGCCTCGATGCGAGCCTGCGCAGGGTCGTAGACGCCGCAGGGCAGGTCGCAGTGCGCGTGGGCGACGGCCGGCGGCCGGACCCGGTCGATCGTGGTCAGCACTCGGTCGAGCATGCGCATGGGAGCTCCTTTTCGTCCGTCTCGTTCGTCCGTCTCGCCCGGTTCCGCAACGCGCGGCACCGGGCGACCGTGCACAGTGAGGGGGATGTCCGTCGAGTGCACACTACCGACCGCGCCGAGCGACCGGCACGGCCGGGCCCGGGTCCTGTGGACGGCGCTCTTCGTGCTCGGTGCCGTCACCGGGATCGTTGCGGGCGTCCGCCGGTGCACCAGGCACGTCGTGGTCGAGGGCCGGAGCATGGCCCCCGCCCTCGAGCCGGAGGACCGGCTCCTCGTGGTGCGGCTGCCCCGGCGCTGGCCGGTTCGTCGGGGGGACGTCGTGGCGGTGACGGACCCCCGGCGGGACGACCGGCTGCTCGTGAAGCGCGTGCACTCGGCGTCCTTCGGCACGGTCACCCTCAGAGGGGACAACGCCTCGGAGAGCACCGACAGCCGGCACTTCGGCCCGGTGGCGAGGAGCCGGGTGTGGGGACGCGCCGTGTACCGGTACGCGCCCGCGGCGCGGGCCGGCCGGGTCGGGCGAGCGGTGGACCCCCGGAAGCTGCGGTGAGCCCCGGGTATCCTGGGGTGACGCGCTCGCCGGGAGACGCGGGCGGGATCGGCGTCGTGCAGACCGTTCCACGGAGGGGGACCGTGCCCAGCGACTTCGCCTTCGAGGTGATCGACGGCGCCGACGTGCGCATCGTGTCGCTGTACGGACAGCTCGACCTCGCCAACGCCGACAGGGTGCGTGACGCGCTGACCCGCGCGGGCGGCTCCTCGGTGGTGGTCGACCTCGCCAACCTCCAGTTCCTCGACTCGAGCGGGATCGCGGCGCTGCTGGCGGCTCGACGGCGCATCACCCAGGCGGGCCACGGGTTCGAGCTGCGCGGCGCGAGGGGGATCGTCCGCCGGGTCCTCGAGGTGACGGGCCTGTCGTTCCTGCTCGTCGAGTAGCGCCCGCCGCCAGAGCGGCGCCGCCTCGGTACGCTCGTGCGATGCCGCCCGAGCACGCGGACCGCTTGCGCGACCTCGGCGCCTTCATCCGCGACCAGCGCGCCGGCGCCAGGCTGTCCCTGCGCCGGCTCTCCGAGCTCGCCGGGATCTCGAACCCGTACCTGAGCCAGATCGAGCGGGGGCTCCGCCGGCCGTCCGCGGACATCCTCCAGCAGATCGCCAAGGCGCTGCGGATCTCTGCAGAGACGCTCTACGTCCAGGCGGGGATCCTGGACCCTCCCGCGGCGTGCGCCGACCTCGTGGCCGCGATCCGCGCGGACCCCCACCTCTCCGAGAGCCACAAGCAGGCGCTCGTCCAGATCTACCTGGCGTTCCGGCGCGAGCACGACCAGCACGCCGGAGACGGCCCGCCCCAGGCCCACCATTAGGCTCGTCGGCGCATGCGCCGCCTCGCCATCCTCTCGTTCCACACGTCCCCGCTCGCACAGCCGGGGACCGGCGACGGCGGAGGGATGAACGTCTACGTCCGGGAGCTCGCGACGGCGCTCGCGCGCACGGGGGTCTGCTGCGACGTCTTCACCCGCAGCGCGGACCGCGCGTCGCCGCCCACCGTGGACGTCGAGCCCGGCCTTCGGGTCCACCACGTGGCGGCCGGTCCCGCCGCCCCGGTCCCCCGTGAGGCGCTGCCGGCCCTCGTCGGCGAGTTCACCGAGCGGGTGCTCGAGCTCATGGCGGGCGACGCCGGGCTCCCGCTCGTCGACCAGGACGCCGGTCCCTTCGAGGCCGTCCACGCCAACTACTGGCTCTCGGGCCTCGCCGGCCATTCGATCAAGCACGAGCTCGACCTCCCGCTGGTCTCCACCTTCCACACCCTCGACCGTGTCAAGGCGGAGCTCGTGCCAGAGGAGGTGGAGGCCGACCTCCCGCACCGGCGCGCCGAGGCCGAGGCGGCGATCATCGCCTGCTCCGACGCCGTGCTCGCCTCCTGCAGCGTGGAGGCGGACCAGATCGTCGAGCTCTACGGCGCCGACCCGCTCCGGATCTCCGTGGTCGCGCCGGGAGTGGACCACGCCTTCTTCGCGCCGGGCTTCCGTCCGCAAGCCCGCCGGGCCGTCGGGCTGCCCCCCGACGGCACCGTGCTGCTGACCGTCGGGAGGATCCAGCCGCTCAAGGGGACCGACGTGGCGGTGCGCACCCTCGCCGCCTTGGCGGCGCGCGGCGAGCGGGCCCCCGGGGCGCCCTTCCGGCTGGTCGTGGTCGGCGGCCCGAGCGGCCCGCACGGCGGGGCGGAGTACGCCCGGCTCCTCAGGCTGGCGGCCGAGCTCGGCGTCGAGGACGACGTGGTGCTGGTCCCCCCGCAGCCCCACGAGCTGCTCTCCACCTACTACCGGGCAGCCGACGTGTGCCTCGTGCCGAGCCGGTCGGAGTCCTTCGGGCTCGTCGCCCTCGAGGCGGCGGCGTGCGGGACCCCGGTCGTCGCCTCGGCGGTCGGCGGGCTCACGACCCTCGTGGACGACGGGCGGACCGGCTTCCTCGTCGAGGGGTCCGACGCCGGCGAGTTCGCTCGGCGCGTCGCCCGCCTCGTGGAGGACCCGGCGCTCGCCGAACGCCAGCGCTGCGCGTCGGTGCTGCGCGCCCGTGCCTACACGTGGAGCCAGGCGGCAGCGGCCCTGCGGGCCATCCACGACGAGCTCCTCACGGGTCGCCTCGTCGAGTGCTCCTGAGCGCGGGCCGCTGACGTGCCGCTCGTCGACCTCCCCGGCGACGAGCTCCTCGCGGCGGCCGCGGCGCGCGTGGACGACTGGGTCGCCCGGGAGCGGTCCCCCGACGGGACCTTCGGCCTCGTCGCGGCCGAGCGCCAGGACGTCACCGACAGGACGGCGTCGCACCGGTGGTACCTGCGGTTCCGAGGCGACGAGAAGGACTACATCACCGTCTGGCTCACGCTGCGCCAGCGGACCTTGCACCACGAGGCGCAGTTCATGCCCGCGCCCGAGGCGCACCGCGAGGAGGTGCTGCGCTACCTCATGCGCCGCAACGCCGAGCTCTTCCAGATGGCCTTCTGCCTCGGCCCCGAGGATGCGGTCTACCTGGTGGGGCGGGTGCCGGCGTCGCTCGTGGACGACGACGAGCTCGACCGGATCGCCGGCTCCTCCATCGTCTACGTCGACGACCACTACCCGACGGCGATGACGCTCGGGCACCCCTCGGTCTACCGCCGACGGCCGCGCCGGCGCTGAGCTGCGGCCGCAGGTCCGCTCCGGGCGGTACGGTCGTGCCGTGGCCGCATCGCTCGTCGTCGCCGGCGCCGGTCGCATGGGGGGCGCCCTCGTGGCCGGCCTCCTCGACCGGGGCGGCTGGCCACCCGAGGCCCTCGTCGTCGTGGAGCCCGACGCACGCCGCCGCGCCGAGCTGTCCGGCGCCCATCCCGGCCTCACCCTGGTCGAGGCGCCCGTTGCGGGGATGGTCGGTCCCGAGGGGGGCGCGGTGCTCGCGGTCAAGCCGGAGGTGGCCGAGCCCGCCTGCCGTGCCCTCGGCGCGGCGGGGGTCGCCCGGGTGCTCTCCATCGTGGCGGGCATGCCCGCGGGGCGTCTCGAGGCGGTGCTCCCGCAGGGCGCGGTCGTGGTCCGCGCCATGCCCAACATGCCGGCGCTCGTCGGCGCGGGGGTGAGCGCCGTGTCGGGCGGGAGCAACGCCACCGCCGCCGACCTGGCCTGGGCCGAAGAGGTGCTCGGCACGCTGGGCACGGTCGTGCGGGTCCCCGAGCGCCATCTGGACGCGGTCACCGCGCTGTCCGGGTCGGGACCGGCCTACGTCTTCGTCGTGACCGAGGCGCTGGTCGAGGCCGGCGTCCTCGCGGGGCTCCCGAGAGCGCTCAGCACCACCCTCGCCGTCGAGACCGTGAGGGGCGCCGGCGCCCTGCTCGCCGAGACCGGCGAGCCTCCGGCGGAGCTGCGCGCCGCGGTGACCTCGCCGGGGGGCACGACCGCCGCCGGCCTGCGGGCGCTCGAAGCCAGGGCCGTCCGGTCGGCGTTCATGGAGGCGGTGCTCGCCGCGGCCGAGCGCGCCCGGGGCCTCGCCCGCTGACGCGGCCCTCGGACCGCTGCGGCGCCGACCCCGGCGACCCCGGCGACCTGGCGCCGCCGCGGTCCCCTGGGTACAGTCCGTCCCGGAGGAGAAGTCGGACACCATGGCACCGCAGCCTGACGCGAGCCAGAGCCGTTTCATGACCGTGGGGGAGGTGGCGGCGATCCTGCGCGTCTCGAGCATGACCGTCTACCGCCTGATCAATGCCGGCGACCTCCCCGCGGTGCGGGTCGGGCGGTCCTTCCGGGTGCGCACGGAGGACTTCGACCGCTACCTCGCCGACGGGCTCACCAAGGCCGGCTGAGCGTCCCGGGGCCCGGTCGGAGGTGCGACGAGCGTGACGCGTCCGGTGGTCTTCTTCCTGTCCGACTACGGGCTCGCGGACGAGTTCGTCGGCGTGGTGCACGCCGTGCTGCTCCGCCTGGCCCCCGAGGCCGCCGTCGTCGACCTCACCCACGGCGTCCCGGCGTTCGACGTGCGGTCCGGCGCCGAGTGCCTGACCCGCGCGGTGCCGCACCTCGGCCCCGGGGTCGTGCTCGCGGTCGTGGACCCCGGCGTCGGCGGGTCGCGGCGCGGCGTCGCGGTCCGTGCCGGCGACGGCCGCTGGTTCGTCGCGCCGGACAACGGGCTCGTCGTCCCCGTCGCCGAGGCGTGCGGGGGGGTCTCGGCGGCGATCGCGCTGCGCAAGGCGGACGACGTGCCCGCGACCTTCGACGGCCGGGACGTGTTCGCGCCGGCGGCCGCGGCCCTCGCGACGGGCGCCGACCCGGCCTCGGTGGGGGACGAGATCGACCCGGGCTCCCTCGTCGTGCTCCCCCCGCTCGATCCGGCACTCCGAGCGACACGGGACGGGACCACGGTGCTGCGCGCCCCGGTGACCTGGGTGGACAAGTTCGGCAACGTGCAGCTCGGCGCGGCCGGCACCGACGGCCCGCCTCCCGGTGCCGGCACCGTGACGCTGCTCGGCGTCGAGACGGCGGACGGTCCCGACCGATCGGCCCACGGCGTCCCGCTGCGCCGGGTGCGCGCCTTCTCCGACCTGGAAGAAGGCGAGCTCGGGCTCCTCGTCGACGCCAACGGCCGCATCGCCGTCGTGCGCCGCGAGGGCTCGGCCGCCGAGGCGACCCGGCTCGCCGCGGGGAGGACGGTCGAGCTGGCCTGGTGACGGGCGCGGGCGCTGCCGTACGCTCGCCTGTCGATGACGGCGCCGGGCGACGGCAGGGAGCCACACCCGCGACGGGTGCCCGAGGCCACGGTCGTCCGGCTCCCGCTCTACCAGCGGATCCTCGCCGAGATGCTCCGGGCCGGGGCGACCACCGTCTCGTCGGAGGAGCTCGCCGCGCGCGCCGGGGTCAACGCCGCCAAGGTGCGCAAGGACTTCTCGCTCTTCGGGTCCTTCGGCACCCGGGGCACCGGCTACGACACCGCCTTCCTCGCCGCCCAGATCGACCGTGCCCTCGGGGCCGACCGTGAGTGGCCGATCGCCATCGTCGGCATCGGCAACCTGGGGCGGGCGCTCGCCAACTCCGACGGCTTCTCTTCCCACGGCTTCCGGGTCGCCGGCCTCTACGACGTCGACGCCCGGGTCGTCGGCTCGACCGTCGGGGGGCGCAGGGTCCGGCACCTCGACGACCTGGGGAGCGACGAGCCGCCGTCGATCGGGGTCATCGCGACCCCTGCCATCGCGGCGCAGGCGGTGGCCGACGCGCTGGTCGGGGCGGGCGTCGCCTCCATCCTGAACTTCGCGCCGCGGGTGCTCGCCGTCCCGACCGGCGTCCTGGTGCGCTACGTGGACCTGTCGATCGAGCTGCAGGTGATGAGCTTCTTCCTCACCCGCAGGGACGCCGGCCTACCTCCGGTCGGCGCCGAGCCCGGGGTCCGGCCGGCGCCGGAGGGGCGGGGCTGACGAGCGGCCACGGGCCGATCTGCGCACCGGCAGGCGGGAGTCGTAGCGTGGGCGGGTCCACCGAGGAGGGCTCACTCACCGTTGTCCGTCGTCGTCGTAGGCATCGAGCACCAGCAGGCGCCCCTCGAGCTCCTCGAGCGGGTGACCGTCGTCGACGCCGACCTCGCCAAGGTGCTGGGGACGCTGCGCTCGTGGGAGAACGTCCAGGAGGCCGTCGTCCTGTCCACGTGCCTGCGGACCGAGGTCTACGCGGTGGTCGACCGGTTCCACGACGCGCTCGACGACGTCTCGGAGCTCCTGGCCGCCCGGGCGGGCCTCCGGCTCGACGACGTCCAGGAGCGCACGGCGGTCCGCTTCGACGACGACGTCGCGGCGCACCTGTTCAGGGTGGCTGCGGGGCTGGAGTCGGCCGTGCTCGGCGAGACCGAGGTGCTCGGGCAGGTGCGCAGGGCGTGGGAGCGCGCGCAGGAGGAGCGTGCGGCGGGCCCGGTGCTCGGCGAGCTGTTCCGCAGCGCCGTCCAGGCGGGCAAGCGCGTGCGTGCCGAGACCGGGATCGCACGCGGCACCACGTCCTTCTCGCACGCGGCGATCGAGCTGGTCGGGACCCGGCGTGAGGGGGGCCTGGGCGGCGCGCGCGTGGTCGTCCTCGGCGCAGGCGAGATGGGCACGGGTGTGGTCCAGGCGCTCGGCCGGCTCCCGGCCGGTCGCCTCCCGGCATCGGTGGTCGTCGTGAACCGGAGCAGGGAGCGGGCGCGCCAGCTCGCCGCCGCCGCCCCCGAGCGCCTCTCGGTGCGCGACGCGCCGGCAGAGGCGCTCGAGCACGAGGTCGCCGGCGCCGACGTGGTGTTCGCGGCCGTCGAGGCGGACGGCCACGTGCTCGGCGCGGGGGCGCTGGCCCGCGCCGCGGCGCACGGGCTGCTCGTGGTCGACCTGGGCATGCCGCGCAACGTCGACCCTGCGGCCGCCGAGCTCGACGGCGTCACGCTGCTCGACATGGACGACCTGCGGTCCGCGGTCACCCAGGCGCTCGACGAGCGGCGCGCGGAGGCCGATCGTGCAGGGGAGATCGTCGCCGAGGAGCTCGTCCGCTACCGGGCGGCGAGCCGCGAGCGCGGCGCGGCACCGGTGGTCAGCGCGTTGCGGGCGCGCCTCGAGGAGCTGCGCACCGCCGAGCTCGACCGGCGCCGCAGCCAGCTCGAGCGCTTCGGCGACGGGGCCGTCGAGGAGGTGGACGCCCTCACCAGGTCCATCCTCGCCAAGGTGCTCCACGAGCCGACGGTGGTGCTGCGCGAGACCTCGGGCACCTCCAAGGGCGAGCGGCTGGTCGAGGCGCTCCGGGCGCTCTTCGACCTCTGAGGTGCGCCCGAGCGGCACCGGCGGGGGACGGGTGGTGCGCCTCGCCACGCGCGGGTCCCCCCTGGCGCTCGTGCAGGCCGACATCGTGGCGGGCCTGCTGGAGGCGCGCGCCCCGGGCGTGCGCACCGAGCGCGTGGTGGTGCGCACCGAGGGAGACCGGCGGGCGGACGAGGACCTCGAGCGCATCGGCGGCCAGGGCGTCTTCGTGAAGGAGATCCAGCGCGCCGTGCTCGCGGGGCGCGCCGACGTCGCCGTGCACTCGGCCAAGGACCTCCCCCCGTGTCCCCCCGAGGGCCTGGTGCTCGCCGCCGTGCCCCCGAGGGCGGACCCGCGCGACGCCCTCGTCGGGGCCACCCTCGACAGCCTGCCCCCGGGGGCGACCGTCGCCACCGGATCGGCTCGCCGGCGTGCCCAGCTCGCCAACCTGCGCCCCGACCTCGCCTTCGTGGGGCTGCGCGGCAACATGCAGACGCGCCTCGCGCGCGCCGGGGACGGCGCCGGCGCGGTGGTGGTCGCCGCCGCCGCGCTCGACCGGCTCGGATGGCAGGACCGTGCTGCAGAGCGGCTATCGCCGCGACGCTGCCTCCCCCAGGTGGGACAGGGCGCGCTCGCGCTCGAGTGCCGCAGCGACGACGCGAGCTGCCTCGAGCTGCTCGGGCTCGTCGACGACCCGGACGAGCACGGCGCGCTCGACGCCGAGCGCGCCTTCCTCAGCGCGCTCGGCGCGGGGTGCGCGCTGCCGGCGGCCGCGCTGGCCCGCTGGCGCCCGGGCGGAGGCGGCGGCACAGGCGGTGGGGCGCCCGGTTCCGGCGGCGGCCCGGGTGCCGACGGCGAACGGGTGCTCGAGCTCGAGGCCATGCTTGCGAGCGGCGACGGGCGCGTGCTCGTGCGGGCGCGCCGGAGCGGCGTCGACCCCGACGCCTTGGGCCACGAGCTCGCCCGCGTCCTCGTCAACGAGCGCGGGGCGCGCGGCATCGCCGGGTGGGAAGCGCTCGCCGTGGGGCCGGGACCCAGGTGAGCGACGGCGGCGCGCCGCTGGCAGGCGTGTCGGTCGTGGTGACGCGCCCCGACGACGCCGACGACCCTCTCGCGGCCGCGCTCGCCGCCGCCGGCGCCCGGGTCGTCCCCTGCCCCATGGTCGAGATCGTCGACCCCGAGGACGACGGCGCGGCGCTCGCGGCGGCGGCGAGGTCCCTCGAGCGCTACGACTGGGTGGCGTTCACCTCGGCGAACGCGGTCCGGCGGCTCGCCGCGGCGCTCGCTGCCGTCGGCCCCGGCGCCCAGGCGGCGCTCGCTCGGCTCCGTCTGGCGGCGGTGGGCGCCGCGACCGCAGACGCGCTCGGGGCCATGGACCTCGTCCCCCGGCTGGTCGCCGACCCGCCGAGCGCGGCGCGCCTCGGCGAGCAGTTCCCAGAAGCGCCCCGTCCGGGCGCCGCCGTGCTCTTCCCGGCCTCTGCGAGCGCCATGCGCACGCTCCCGGACGCCCTGCGCGCCAAGGGGTGGGCGGTCGACGAGGTCACGGCCTACCGGACGGTGCCCGCGCCGCCCCCCCCGGGCGCGCTCGTGGCGGAGCTCGCGGCGGCGTCCGCCGTCACCTTCGCGTCACCCTCCGCCGTCCGGGCCTACGTCTCGGCCCGCGCCGACGACGGCCGCGCGCTCCCGGTGCCTCCCGTCGTCGCCTGCATCGGCCCGGTCACCGCCGAGGCGGCGCGCGCCGTGGGGCTCGCACCGGCGATCGTGGCACGCCGCGCGTCGGGGCCCGAGCTCGCCGGGGCGCTCGCGCGCGCGCTCGGCGGCACGGGTGGCGGCGCGCGCGGCGGTGCCGACGGCGGCACGCGCGGCGGCACGCGCAGCGGCACGCGCGGCGTGACTGGCCGCCCGACGCGCGGGGACGCTCGGTAGGCTGAGGGGCCGATGGCCTTCGGTGCGCCGTTCCCCGTGCGCCGGATGCGCCGCATGCGGCGCACGCCGGCGCTCCGCCGCCTGGTCGCAGAGACCAGGCTCTCGGTCGACGACCTCGTCGCCCCGCTGTTCGTGCGCGAGGGGATCGACGAGCCCGTCCCGATCGGCTCGCTCCCGGGGCACGTCCAGCACACGGTCCCCTCCGTCGTGGCCGAGACCAAGCGGCTCGCAGGGCTCGGCGTCCCCGCCGTCGTGCTCTTCGGCGTCCCGGACCGCAAGGACGCCGAGGGCTCGGGTGCCTGGGACCCCGACGGCGTCGTGCAGCGGGCGCTCGGGGAGCTGCGCGGCGCGTTCGGCGACGACGTCGTCCTGATCGCCGACCTGTGCCTGGACGAGTACACGGACCACGGGCACTGCGGGGTGCTCGCGCCGGACGGGACGGTCGACAACGACGCCACCTTGGAGCGCTACGCGCGCGTCGCGCGCTGCCAGGCGGCGGCGGGCGCGCACGTGGTCGCGCCGAGCGGGATGATGGACGGGCAGGTCGCAGCCATCCGCAGCGCGCTCGACGCCGACGGCCACGACCAGGTGGCCGTGCTCGCGTACGCGGCGAAGTTCGCATCGGCGCTCTACGGCCCCTTCCGTGAGGCGGTGGACGTGTCGATCGCGGGCGGGGGGGACCGGCGCGGGTACCAGGAGGACCCCGCCAACGTGCGCGAGGCGCTCGCCGAGGTGCTCCTCGACGTGGCCGAGGGTGCCGACGCGGTGATGGTGAAGCCGGCGGTGACCTACCTCGACGTCGTCGCCGAGGTGCGCCGAGCCGTGGACGTGCCGGTGGCGGCGTACCACGTGAGCGGGGAGTACGCCATGATCAAGGCGGCCGGTGCCAACGGGTGGCTGGACGCGGGCGCGGTGGCGCTCGAGCAGCTCCTTGCGGTGAAGCGGGCCGGCGCCGACTTCGTCCTCACGTACTTCGCCGGCGAGGTGGCCGAGGCGCTCGGTGGGTGACGCGGCCGGCGGCGGCAGCCGTCCGGCGACGGGGACGAACGCGGCGTGGTTCGAGCGGGCCACCCGGACGATCCCCGGCGGGGTCGACTCGCCGGTGCGCTCGTTCGCCTCGGTCGGCGGCACCCCCTTCACGGTCGTCCACGGCGAGGGGCCCTGGGTCTTCGACGTCGAGGGCCGCCGGTACCTCGACCTCGTCCAGTCCTACGGCGCCGTCCTCCTCGGCCACGCCCACCCCGTCGTGGTGGAGGCGGTGTGCCGTGCGGCCGCGGCCGGGAGCTCCTTCGGCATGCCCACGCCCGGGGAGGTGCTGCTCGCCGAGACGATCTGCGCCCGCGTCCCGGGGTGCGACCAGGTGCGCTTCGTGTCCTCGGGCACCGAGGCGGCCATGAGCGCCGTCCGCCTGGCGCGCGGGGTCACGGGACGCGCCCGGGTGGTGAAGTTCGACGGCTGCTACCACGGCCACTCCGACGCCCTCCTGGCGGGCGGCGGGAGCGGGGTCGCCACCTTCGGCCTCCCCGGCTCGGCGGGCGTGCCCCACGGGGCGGTCGCCGACACCCTCGTCGTCCCCTACAACGTCGTGCCCGAGCTCGACGACCAGGTCGCCTGCGTCGTCGTCGAGCCCGTGGCGGCCAACATGAACCTGGTACGGCCGCAGCCCGGGTTCCTCGAAGGGCTGCGCCGGGCGTGCGACGCCGCGGGCGCGCTGCTCGTCTTCGACGAGGTGATCACCGGCTTCCGGCTGGGGCCGGCGACCCACAGCGTGCGCGCAGGGGTCACCCCGGACCTGTGGTGCTTCGGCAAGGTGGTGGGCGGCGGCCTCCCGATCGGCGCCTTCGGCGGCCGACGCGAGCTCATGGCGGCGCTCGCGCCCCAAGGACCGGTGTACCAGGCGGGCACCCTGTCGGGGAACCCGGTGGCGACGGCGGCGGGGGCGGCCGTCCTCGAGGAGGTCGGGGCGGCGGACTACGAGGCCCTCGCCGCGCGCGTGGGGCGGTTCGCCGCCGCGCTGGCCGACGCCGTCCGGTCCGGCGGGCTCTCCGCCGCGGTCCCGGTCGAAGGGACGCTGGCCGGGCTGTACGTGGGGCCGCCTCCCGGCACCGAGCTCGAGGCGCCCGCCGACTACGACGGCGCGAGGGCGATCGCGGCCGGCGGCGTCTACCCCGCCTTGTTCCACGCGCTCCTCCGCCGGGGCGTCATGGTGGCGCCGGGGCCCTTCGAGGTGCTGTTCTGCGGGCTGGCGCACGACGACGCGGCGCTCGCCAGCGCGGTCGACGCCGCAGGGGAGGCTGCCGCCGAGGTCGCCGCCGCGCTCGCGCGCTCCGGAGGCTGAGCCCGCTCAGGCGAGGAGCGCCGCCGCCCGCTCGGGCACGTGCTCGGCGATCCGGACCAGCGCGTCGTAGCCGAGCTCGGCGGCGCCGGGCGTCCCGGGGCGCATGAGGTTCGCCATGATGCGGAGCAGCTCGTTCATGAAGGTCTCGGAGCGCATGCCCACCGCCACGCACCAGTGCATCGCGGCCGGGTTCGAGATGAGCCGCACGAACGCCCTGCCGACGCGGTAGTAGTCGCCGTAGGCGGCATCCAGGCGCTCCTCGTAGCGCGCGAGCGCGGCGGGGCCGTCGCCGGCGAGCGCCTCGGAGAGGGAGGCGGCGGCGAGGCGGCCCGTCTCGTAGCCGTAGGCGATGCCCTCCCCGTTGAACGGGTTGATCGCGCCGGCGGCGTCTCCGACGACGATGGTGTTCGGGCCGGTGCGGGGCCCGACGGCGAAGCTCATCGGCAGCTTCCCCCCCGTCGGCGGCCCGCAGCTCGTCTCGGGGGCGAGGCCCCAGCTGCGGGGTGCGCCGGCGACGAACGCCTCCATGAGCCGGGAGGTGTTCACCCCTCGCCACCGCTGCTCGGTGGAGAGCAGCCCGACACCCACGTTCACCCGCCCGTCGCCGAGGGGGAAGATCCAGCCGTAGCCGGGCACCGGGCTCCCGTCCCTGTCGCGGATGTCCAGGTGCGACTCGATGTAGGGGTCGTCGTGGCGGTCCGAGCGGTAGTAGCCGCGCAGCGCCATCCCGAGGGGGTAGCCCCGGCGCCTGGCGGCGCCCAGCGCGCGACCGATGCGGGAGTTCGACCCGTCGGCGACCACCACGTAGCGGCCCCGCAGGGGGCGCGTCGTGCCCGAGTCGAGGTCACGGGCGACCACGCCGCCGCAGCCGGCCAGCCGCGGGGCCCCGGCCAGGGCGTCCGGCGGGTCCTCGTCCAGGGGCGCCACCGCCTCGGTGTGCTGGTGGACGACGGCACCGGCCTTGGCGGCTCGCTCGGCCACGATCCCGTCGAGGTCGCGCCGGGTGAGGGTGTAGCCGTAGGAGGGGAACACGGGATGTTCGGGCCACGGCATCTCGAGGACCATGCCCCAGCCGCACGAGCGCAGCCCCGTGTAGCGGTGGGAGCCGACGAGGGCGTCCTCGAGCCCCATGTCGGCGAGCTGGCGCACGGCCCGGGGCGTGAGGCCGTCCCCGCACGTCTTCTCCCTCGGGAACCGCTTCTTCTCGACGACCGCGACGTCCCAGCCGGCATCGGCGAGCCAGTAGGCGCACGCCGCGCCGGAGGGGCCCGCCCCGACGACGACGACGTCGTGCACACGGCCCTGGGCGCGCCGGCGCCGGGCGCGCGTCGTCGGTCCGGGCTCGGTGGTGGCTCCCGGGGTCACCTTGTGGATCGTAGGCGCGGCGTCGCGGCGCGCCCGGCGCGAGGCCGTCGGCCCCGCGCACCTCCGGCCCCGCGACGGCGCCGTCGCGGATGTGCCCGTGCGCACGAGCCCGTGGTAGAACGGCTGAGCCGTGGACCAGTACCTCCCGATCTTCCTGCTTCTCGTCCTCGGAGCGCTCTTCGCAGGGCTCTCGTTCGCCGCGTCCAAGCTGCTCGCGCCGCGCCAGCGCCCGACGGCGCAGAAGGTGGCGCCCTACGAGTCCGGGATCATCCCGAGGCGCGAGCCCCCGTCGCGCTTCCCGGTGCGCTTCTACCTCGTGGCCATGATCTTCATCATCTTCGACATCGAGGTGATCTTCCTCTACCCCTGGGCCGTGGTCTTCAGGGGGCTGCGGGTGTTCGGCCTCGTGGAGGTCCTCGTGTTCGCGGCGGTGGTCCTGGTCGCCTTCGTCTACCTGGTGAGCAACGGCGCGCTGCAGTGGGGACCGGGCCGGCGGCTCGAGCCGGGCATCCCGACCAGGACGAGCGAGTCGACGATCGGTCGCGTCCCGACCGAGCCAGGGGCGCCCGGGCAGGCGGCGTAGGGGGCGGCTCGTGGGGCTCGAGGACCTCCAGCACAACTTCCTCACCGGCCGTCTCGAGGACCTCGTGCGGTGGGCTCGTCGCAACAGCGTGTGGCCCGCCACCTTCGGGCTGGCGTGCTGCGCCATCGAGATGATGGCGGTCGGCGCGGCCGACTTCGACATCAGCCGCCTCGGCATGGAGGTCTTCCGCGCCTCGCCGCGCCAGGCCGACCTGATGATCGTCGCAGGCAGGGTCTCCCAGAAGATGGCCCCCGTGCTGCGCCAGGTCTACGACCAGATGATGGAGCCCAAGTGGGTCATCTCGATGGGCGTCTGCGCGTCGACGGGCGGGATGTTCAACAACTACGCGATCGTCCAGGGCGTCGACCAGGTGGTCCCCGTCGACGTCTACGCGCCGGGCTGTCCGCCGTCCCCCGAGACGCTCCTCCACGCGATCCTCACGCTCCACGAGAAGATCCGCACGGGAGCGATCACCCGGCGTCCCACCCCGCCGCGCGGCGCGGGCGACGAGCAGCTGGCGGGCTGGGTCCAAGAGGCGCCGGACGCGGTGCGCGTCGCCACGCCGAGATGAGCCAGTCGCCGCTGCCGGACGTCGTGCGCGCGCCGGGCCGCAGGACCGGCGAGGTCGCCTTCGCGCCGCGCGACCGCTACCACGAGCTGGTCGAGTCGTACAAGGCGTCGGGCTACGAGATGCTCGCCGACCTCACCGCGGTGGACTACCTGACCCACCCCGGCCGCGCCCTCCCCCCCGGAGTGGAGCCCGAGCGCTTCGAGGTCGTGGCGAACCTGCTCTCGCTCTCGCAGCGCCGGCGCGTGGAGGTGCGGGTCCAGGTCCCCGCGGACGAGCCCACCGTCGCGTCGCTGTGGGACCTGTACCCGGGCGCAGAGGCGATGGAGCGCGAGGTCTTCGACCTCTTCGGCATCCGCTTCGAGGGCCATCCCGACCTCACGCGCATCCTCATGCCCGAGGACTGGGAGGGGCACCCGCTCAGGAAGGACTACGGGGTGGGCAGGGTGCCCGTGCAGTTCAAGGAAGCCCCGGGCCCCCGATGAGCGGCCCTGCGGATCCCACGGGCGCCGCCGGGCGCGCCGGCACCGCGCTCCTGCCTGGGGTGCGCCGCGCCGGGCGACCGAGCGTCGTCGAGACCTCCGAAGGCGCCCAGGAGCTCGCGACACGCGCGGACACCGCGCCAGAGGAGCTGCGGCGCGAGATCGGGTCCGTGCTGCGGATCCCCGAGGGGGGCGTCCTCGACAGCGGCGCCATCGACGTCGAGCGCCCGACCGACGAGACGATGATCATCAACATGGGGCCCCAGCACCCGTCCACCCACGGGGTCCTCCGGCTCATGCTCGAGCTCGACGGCGAGACGGTCCTGCGGACCAAGCCGGTCATCGGCTACCTGCACACCGGCATGGAGAAGACGGCGGAGGAGCTCACCTACGTCCAGGGCGCGACGAACGTCACCCGCATGGACTACCTCTCGCCCCTCACGAACGAGCTGGTCTTCTCGCTCGCGACCGAGGCGCTGCTCGGTGTCGAGGTCCCGCCTCGGGCGACGTGGATCCGCATGCTGCTCGCCGAGCTGCAGCGGATCTCGTCGCACCTCATGTGGATGGCGACCAACGGGATGGACCTCGGCTCGACGTCGATGATGATCTACGGGTTCCGCGAGCGCGAGATGGTCCTCGCCTTCTTCGAGAAGACGACCGGGCTGCGGATGAACCACAACTTCATCCGGCCGGGCGGCGTCGCGGCCGATCTGCCCGACGGCTGGGAGGACGACGTCGCGGTCATCTGCGACACCGTCTACCAGCGGACCTTCGAGTACGACGAGCTGCTCACCGGCCAGCCGATCTTCCGGGAGCGCATGGAGGGGGTGGGCCCCCTCACGGCCGAGGAGGCGATCGCCCTGTCGGTCACCGGCCCGCTCCTGCGCTCGACGGGCGTGCCGTGGGACCTGCGCAGGACCATGCCCTACCTCGAGTACGCGCAGCTCGACTTCGACGTCATCGTCGGGACCTACGGGGACAACTTCGACCGCTACGCCATCCGGCTCAACGAGATCCGCGAGTCGATCAAGCTCGTGCGCCAGATCGTGGAGCGGATGCCGCCGGGCGACTACCGGGTGCAGGACAGGAAGGTCACGCCGCCGCCGAGGGCGCGCATCGACGAGTCGATGGAGGCGCTGATCCACCACTTCAAGCTCTTCACCGAAGGCTTCGGCGTCCCCGAGGGCGAGGTCTACGTGGCGATCGAGTCCCCGCGCGGGGAGATCGGCTGCTACCTCGTGTCCGACGGCACCTCCAAGCCCTACCGCATGCACATCCGCGGGCCGAGCTTCGTGAACCTCCAGGCGGTGCCGACCCTGATGCGGGGCGGCCTCATCGCCGACGCGGTCGCGACCATCTCCTCGGTCGACCCCGTCATGGGGGAAGTCGACCGGTGAGCCACTTCTCCTCCGAGACGGCCGAGCGCGCCCGGGAGCTCGTGGCGCTGTACCCCCACGCCCGATCGGCGCTGATCCCCCTCTGCCACCTCGCCCAGGAGCAGGACGGCTGGCTGCGTCCCGAGGCGATGGAGGAGATCGCGCAGCTCCTCGGGATCACCCCCGCCGAGGTGCGCGGCACGGCGAGCTTCTACGACATGCTGCACACCGAGCCGGTCGGACGGTACCTCGTGTCGATCTGCACGAACATCGCCTGCCTCCTCGACGGCGCGCAGGAGCTCTTGGAGCATGCCGAGCGCGCCCTGGGCATCCGGGCCGGCGGCACCACGGCCGACGGCGCGATCACCCTCGAGGAGGCCGAGTGCCTCGCCGACTGCGACCGCACGCCGTGCGTGACCGTGAACCACCGCTACGTCGGCGGCCTCCGACCCGACGACTTCGACCGGCTGGTCGACGACCTGCGCGCCGGGCGGCGCAGCGACGAGATCCCCCCGCACGGCACCCTCGTACGGGTGCGCCGCGACGGCGGCCTCCGGGTCGCCCGCGAGCGCATCGCGTCCGAGCGCGCGGCGATGGCCGAGGCGCAAGCCGCACGGGCCCGGGCGGCAGCGTCGAAGGAGCAGGGCGCCTGATGGCCGTCACCGACGCCCCGCGGATCGTGACGGCGCGCCTCGGCCACGCCGACTCCCACACCCTCGAGCGCTACCTCGCGACCGGGGGGTACGACGGGCTGCGCAAGGCGCTCACGATGACGCCCGAGGACGTGGCCGCCGAGGTCGACGCCGCGAGCCTCCTCGGCCGGGGCGGTGCCGGCTTCCCGGCGGGGCGCAAGTGGTCCATGCTCCGCAAGGACCCGGTGACCTACCTCGTCGTGAACGGCGACGAGAGCGAGCCCGCCACCTTCAAGGACCACCTCCTCATCGAGCGCGACCCGCACCAGCTCGTCGAGGGGGTGCTCATCGCCGCCTACGCGCTGCAGGTGAGCCAGGCGTTCATCTACGTGCGGGGCGAGTTCGCGCTCGGGCTCGAGCGCGTCACCCAGGCGCTGAACGAGGCCTACGAGCTCGGCGCCGCCGGCGCCGACATCTTCGGCTCCGGCTTCTCGGTCGACGTCGTCGTCCACCCGGGGGCCGGTGCGTACATCTGCGGCGAGGAGACCGCGCTGCTCGAGTCGCTCGAGGGCAAGCGCGGCTTCCCGAGGATCAAGCCGCCGTACTTCCCCGCCGCCATCGGCCTGTACGGCCAGCCGACGGTGGTCAACAACGTCGAGACCCTCTCGAACCTGCCCTGGATCGTCCTCCACGGCGGCAAGGCGTTCGCCGGGCTCGGGGAGGGGCGCTCGGCCGGGACCCGCCTGTTCGCCCTCTCGGGCCACGTGAAGCGCCCGGGGACCTACGAGGTCGAGATGGTGAAGACGACGTTCCGCGACCTCGTCTACGCCCCGGTCTACGGCGGCGGGATCCGGGGCGACCGGGAGCTCAAGGCCTTCATCCCGGGGGGCGTCTCGGCACCCTGGTTCGGCCCGGACAGGCTCGACCTCCCGCTCGGACAGGACGAGGTGGGCCAGGCTGGCTCGATGCTGGGCTCAGGCGCCGTCACCGTGATGGACTCCTCCACCTGCATGGTCCGTGCGGCCTGGCGCATCACGAAGTTCTTCGCGCGCGAGTCGTGCGGCCAGTGCACGCCGTGCCGGGAGGGGTCGGGATGGCTCGAGCGGGTCCTGCGCCGCATCGAGGACGGCGAGGGGCGCGAGGAGGACCTCGACCTCCTGCTCGACGTGAGCGACAACATCGCCCCGGGCCTGCAGTGGCCGCCCCAGCAGACGACGATCTGCGTGCTCGGTCCCTCCATCCCGTCCTCGATCCACTCGGGCATCGAGATGTTCCGCGACGAGTTCCTCCTGCACGTGAAAGAGGGGAGGTGCCCCCTTGCCTGAGGAACCGGGCTCCGGCGGGGCCGTCCCCTTCACCCTCGACGGCCGGGCGGTGACGGCGCGCCCCGGCGAGGTGATCATCAGCGCGGCCGAGCGGGCGGGCACCTACATCCCGCGCTTCTGCTACCACCCCCGGATGAAGCCGGTAGGGATGTGCCGCATGTGCCTCGTGGAGGTCAGCGGGCCACGCGGGGCGACGCTCCAGCCGGCGTGCTTCGTCCAGGTCGCCGAGGGCATGGAGGTGACCACGACCTCGGAGAAGGTGCGCAAGGCCCAAGACGGCGTCCTCGAGTTCCTCCTCGTGAACCACCCGCTCGACTGCCCGGTGTGCGACAAGGGCGGGGAGTGCCCGCTCCAGGACCAGACCCTCGCCTACGGTCCCGGCGAGAGCCGGTTCGTCGAGGAGAAGCGGCACTTCGAGAAGCCGATCGCCATCTCCGGCCTCGTGCTGCTCGACCGGGAGCGCTGCATCCAGTGCGCCCGCTGCACCCGCTTCGCCGAGGAGATCGCCGGCGAGCCGCTCATCGACTTCGCAGGCCGCGGGGAGCGGGTGGAGGTCGCCACCTTCCCCGGGCGCGGCTTCGACTCGTACTTCAGCGCCAACACCGTGCAGATCTGCCCGGTGGGCGCCCTCACCGCGACGCCCTACCGGTTCGCCGCACGCCCCTGGGACCTGGACCAGGTCGAGTCCACCTGCACGACGTGCGCCCTCGGCTGCCGGGTTGCGGTCCAGTCGTCGGCCGACCGGCTCACCCGGCTCCTCGGCCTCGACTCGGATCCGGTGAACCAGAGCTGGCTGTGCGACAAGGGCCGCTTCGTCTTCGAGTCCGTGAACGGCGACCAGGTCGCAGGCGCCGAGCCGTCCCCGGCCGCCGGGAGGCTCACCGAGCCGCTCGTGCGCAAGGACGGGCAGCTCGTGCCGGTGAGCTGGGGCGAGGCCCTCGGGACGGTCGCCGCCCGGATCGCCGAGCTGACCCAGGCGCACGGACCCGGGGCGGTCGCCGTGGTGGGTGGCGCGCGCTGCACCAACGAGGGCGCCTACGCCTGGACCAAGCTCGCCAAGGGCGTCATCGGCACCGACTCGGTCGACGCGCAGCTCGGCGACGGCCTGCCCGCCGAGGTGCTCCTGTCGCTCCCCCGGGCGACGATCGACGAGGCGTGCGACGCCCGCGTCGTGCTCGTGTGCTCCGGGGACGTGCGCGAGGAGCTCCCCGTCCTGTTCCTTCGGCTCCGCACGGCCGCGCTCGCGGGGCGCACCACCCTCGTCGAGATCGCCGAGGGCGAGAGCGCGCTCACGCCCTACGCCGCGCTCTCGCTCCGGGCGCGGCCGGGCGACGTGCTCGCCCTCGCCCATGCCCTCGCCGACCGGGCGCCTCTCCCCGGGCACCCCCAGGGCGCGCTCGTGAGCACCGAGCAGCTCGCCGAGGCGCGCTCCTTGTTGCGGGGGGATGAGGGGGACGGGAGCGGGGTCGTCGTCGTCCTCGGGCGCCCCTCGCTCGCCGAGCACGGCAGCGTCGCGGCCGCCGCCGCCCGCCGCCTCCTCGAGGCGCTGCCCCGCGCCCGGTTCCTCCCGGCGCTGCGACGGGGGAACGTGATGGGGGCCCTCGAGCTCGGCATGTCGCCGGGGCTCCTCCCGGGCCGGGTGTCCCTCGAGGCTGGCCGGGACTGGTTCTCCGCGGCGTGGGGGGCGGTGCCGGCGTCACGCGGCCTCGAGACGGCCGGCGTCCTCGAGTCGCTGGCCGCGGCGGCACCCGACGGTGTCCGCGGCCTCGTCGTCGTCGGCGCGCAGCTGCCCGAGGACTTCGTGGACGCCGACCTCGCGCGCCGCGCGCTGGGCGCTGCCGAGCTGGTGGTCGCCGTCACCGGCCACCGGGGGACGGTGACGGCGCAGGCGGACGTGGTGCTGCCCGCGGCGATCGAGCACGAGCGCGCCGGCACCACGACGAACGTCGAGAGCCGCGTGACGCGCCTGGCCCAGAAGCTCGTCCCGCCCGGCCAGGCGTGGCCCGACTGGGTGATCGCGGCGGAGCTCGCCGCGGAGCTGGGGACGGACCTCGGGTTCGCCTCGACCGAGGAGGTCTGGGACGAGATCGAGCGCGTGGCGCCCGCCTTCGCCGGCCTGACCGGCGACGTGCTGGCCTCGGCCGCCGCGCACGACGGCATCGTCGTCCCGCTCGGAGAGGGCGGACCCCCGGGGCGCCCCGTCCTGCCCGTCGACCCGATGGCCACCCCGGGGGTGGAGTCCGTCGAGCGCCAGGGTGCACCCCCGCGCGTGGGCCTCGCCGAACCGCCCGTTGCGGGTCCCGCGCCCCACCTGCGGCGCCCGGCGCTCGAACCGCCCGGCAGCGAGCCGGTCTCCTCCCCGGCGCCGGGGGCGGGGATCGAGGAGCTCGCTCGGGCGCTCGGCGACCCGCACGTCCCGTCGGCGGACAGCTACTCGCTTCGGCTCGTCTCGGCGCGCCGCCTCTACGACTCGGGTGCGGCCGTGTCGCACTCGCCCTCGCTCGTGCCGCTCGTCGCGGAGGCGACGGCGCGCGCCAACCCCTACGACCTCGACCGGCTCGGCGCGGGACGCGGCGACCCCGTGACGCTGCGCTCGGCCCGCGGGGCGCTCACCCTCCCCTGTGAGCCCGACGAGCGCGTGGCGCGGGGCGTGGTGGCGGTCGACTTCGCGCTGCCTGCCGCCGACGGCGCCAACGCGGCGGCCGCCCTGATCGGCGCCGGCGAGGTCGTCGTCGACGTGCGGATGGAGTCGGTGCGCACGGAGCCCGAGCCATGACCGGGATCCTCCGGAGCGTCTGGTTGCTGGCGGCCGGGACCCTCACGACCCACGGCGACCCGCTCTTCTCCCACGGGATCGACCTGTTCGTGTGGGTCGTCGTGCTCATCAAGGTGCTCGTCGCCTTCGGCGTGCTCCTCGTGTCGGTCATGCTCATGATCTGGTTCGAGCGCAAGCTCATCTCCGACATGCAGAGCCGCATCGGGCCCAACCGGGCGGGCCCGTGGGGCCTCCTCCAGACGCTCGCGGACGGCACGAAGCTGTTCTTCAAGGAGGACCTGCTCCCGGCCCAGGCGGACCGCGTCGTCTTCCGTCTCGCGCCGTACCTGTCGCTCATCCCGGCGCTCCTCATCTTCACGGTGGTGCCGGTCGGCGGGGTCGTGACGGTCGCGGGCCACCGCTTCGAGCTCCAGGTGGCGGACCCCACGATCGGGATCCTCGTCGTCCTGGCGATGTCGTCGATCGCCGTCTACGGCGTCATGCTCGCCGGCTGGTCGTCGGGGTCGAAGTACCCGCTGCTCGGCTCGGTCCGCGCCTCGGCGCAGATGATCTCCTACGAGGCCGCGCTCGGGATCACGACGGTCACCGTGGTCATCGTGACGGGCTCCCTGTCCACGCGCGCCATCGTCGAGTCGCAGGCACCGGCCTTCTGGGACTGGAACGTGATCCGCCTCGGCATCGTGCCGTTCTTCCTCTTCCTCACGGCCATCACCGCCGAGCTGACCCGGCCGCCCTTCGACCTCACCGAGGCGGAGCAGGAGCTCGTCGGCGGGTTCCACACCGAGTACTCCTCGATCCGGTTCGCACTGTTCTTCCTGGCCGAGTTCATGAACGTGATCACCATGTCTGCGGTCGTGGTGACGCTGTTCTTCGGCGGGCCCGACGGCCCCGTCCCGCACCTGCCGACGTTCGACGTGTGGTTCCCCTCGGTCTGGTTCCTCGGCAAGGTCTTCGTGTTCCTCTTCCTCTACGTGTGGCTGCGTGCCGCGCTCCCGCGGCTCCGCTACGACCAGCTGATGACGCTCGGGTGGAAGTACCTGATCCCGCTCAGCCTGGGCTGGTTGCTCGCCGTCGCGGGGTTCCTCGTGGACGGGTGGTGGGGCGCGGGGATCATCGTCGGCGCCCTCCTCGTCACCGGCCTCCTCGTGCGGGCCTTCGCCGTCGGGAAGGTGCGCACCGGGCGCCAGCCCGTCCTCGGTCCCGTGAGCGGGGGCCGGGCGACGGGCGGCAGCGGGGAGGTGGGCTGAGTGGGCGTCCTCTCCGGCCTGCGCGAGGAGCTCCGGTTCTTCGAGGGCTTCAAGCTCACCTTCGAGCACCTGGCCCGGCCGCGCGTCACCCGTCAGTACCCCGAGGAGAAGCAGCCCAAGCAGCCGCGCCAGCACGGGCGCCACGTGCTGAGCCGCTACGAGGACGGGATGGAGAAGTGCATCGGGTGCGAGCTGTGCGCGGGGGTGTGCCCGGCCGACTGCATCTACGTACGGGGCCTGGACAACCCCCCCGACCACCCGGTGTCTCCCGGGGAGCGTTACGGCTACGTCTACGAGATCAACTACCTGCGGTGCATCCACTGCGACCTGTGCGTGGAAGCGTGCCCGACCGAGGCGATCACCGAGTCGAAGCTGTTCGAGTTCTCCTTCACGAACAGGGCGGACGCCATCTACACGAAGAACGAGCTGCTCGTGGGGGACGACGGACGCCCCAAGCAGCTCCCCTGGGAGGACTGGCGCGAGGGCGACGACCTCCACACCTCCGGCTGGATGCGCGCGACCTCCCCGAACGGGAGCGCCGCCTACGAGGGCGAGGTCCAGTGGTCCGGGGAGCTGGGCTACGGGGTCCGTGCCCCCGAAGGGGGCCAGTCGGGCAGGCGGGACGACGCGGCCACCGGGACGCGCCCGCTGCGCGAGGTGCTCGAGGCGCACCTCCTGGACGAGGACGTCCCGTTCGAGCACCGCGGGATCCGCGGCCGCCTGTGGCGCGCCCAACGCTCCGTGGAGCGCAACCGCAGGAAGCTCGAGCGGGCGCGCGCTCGCCTCAGGGAGGCCCGCACGGGCCGCGCACGGGCGCGCGACGGGGCGACAGGAGCGCGCCGGTGAACGTCTTGCTCGCGGCCACCGGACCGGACATCGCCACGTTCGTCATCTGCGCCCTGATCGTCCTCTCGGGTGCGGTCGGGGTGATCACCTCGCGCAACCCGGTCCACGCCGCCCTCTCCCTCGTCATGACCCTGTTCGGCGTCGCGGTGCTCTTCATCGAGCAGCACGCCTACTTCCTCGCCGCGGTCCAGGTCATCGTCTACGCCGGAGCCATCGTCGTCCTGTTCCTCTTCGTGATCATGTTCCTCGGGGTGGACCGGGTCGAGGACGTGCGGTCCGAGCCGCTCAAGGGGCAGCGGCCGCTCGCCCTGGTGATGATGGCGGTCTCGCTCTTCGGGGTGCTCGCGCTCGCGGCGACGGCCAAGTGGGTGACCGGCGCTCGGCACGTCGCGGGCGGCCTCGCCGCGGGCCACCACACCGACACCTTCCTCCTCGGCAAGTCGATCTTCACCACGTACCTGTGGGCGTTCGAGATCACCGCTGCGCTCCTGGTGATCGCGGTCGTCGGAGCGGTCGTGCTCGCGCGCCGGCCCTCCCGCGTCCACGACGAGCCGGGGTTCAGGACGAAGGCGGTCCCGTCCGACGGCGCGCCGGACGGCAAGGACGATGGCGCGTCTCCCGCCGAGCCGGCGCAGCGGGCGGAGGTGGGGCGGTGAGCATCGGGGCTGCCTGGTACCTCGCCCTCGCGGCTGTGCTGTTCGCCCTGGGCGCGCTCGGGGTCATGGTCCGCCGCAACGTGCTCGTGATGTTCATGTGCATCGAGCTCATGCTGAACGCGGCCAACCTCACGTTCGTCACGTTCTCGAGGGTGCTCGGCGACATCGGCGGGCAGTCGCTGGTCTTCTTCGTGCTCGTCGTCGCGGCCGCCGAGGTGGTCGTGGGGCTCGGGGTGGTGGTCGCCATCTTCCGGCGGCGAGCCGAGACGACGGCCGACGACCTCCACGGGATGAAGGGCTGACCCGTGCTGCACGCCGTGTTCCTCATGCCGCTCTTCCCGCTCGTCGGCTTCGTCGTGCTCGTCGCCTTCGGCCGGCGCATCGGCGAGCCGGTCGCGGGGTGGATCGGGACCGCAGCGATCGCGGGGGCCTTCGTCTCGGCGTGCGTGACCCTTGCGGGGCTCGCCGCACAGCCCGCGTCGGCGCGTCGGCTCACCTGCTCGGACAGCTGCGCCCCCGGCGCCTCGGGCCACTCGTTCTTCACGTGGATCCCCGTCGGGGGTCTGCACGTGAAGGTGGCGATCCTGCTCGACCCCCTCTCGATGACGATGTGCATGTTCGTCACGGGCGTGAGCATGGTGATCCACCTGTACTCGATCGGCTACATGAAGGGCGACCGGGACTTCTCCAAGTTCTTCGTCTACATGAACGCCTTCGTGTTCTCGATGCTCGTCCTCGTGATGGCCGACAACCTGCTCGTGACCTTCGTCGGTTGGGAGGGGGTGGGCGTCTGCTCGTACTGGCTCATCTCCTTCTGGTTCCACCGGGACACCGCGGCGTCGGCCGGGAAGAAGGCGTTCATCTACAACAGGATCGGCGACGCAGGGTTCCTGCTGGCGATGTTCCTCATCTTCTCCAAGACGGGGACGCTGACCTACCTGTCCGTGTTCGCCCACCGGCACCTGCTCGCCGGCGGAGGGGCGCTGACGGCGGCGGTCCTCCTGCTCTTCCTCGCCGCGACCGGCAAGTCGGCGCAGATCCCCCTGTTCAACTGGCTCCCCGACGCGATGGAGGGCCCCACGCCGGTCTCGGCGCTCATCCACGCGGCGACGATGGTCACGGCGGGGGTCTACCTCATGTGCCGGGTGAACCCACTGCTCGCCCTCACCCCCGACGCCATGTGGGTCATCGCGGCGATCGGGGGCGTGACCGCCTTCGTCGCGGCCACCATCGCCTGCGCGCAGCAGGACATCAAGAAGGCCCTCGCCTTCTCCACGGTCTCCCAGATCGGCTACATGGTGCTCGCCGTGGGCACCGGCGCCTACGTGGCGGCCATCTTCCTCATGGTCTGCCACGCCTTCTACAAGGGGCTGCTCTTCCTCGGTGCGGGGTCGGTGATCCACGGGCTCGAAGACGAGCAGGACATGAAGCGCATGGGCGGACTCCGCCGCCTCATGCCCTGGACGTTCGTCACCTTCCTCACCGCCTGGCTCGCGCTCGCCGCGGTGCCGCCGTTCGCCGGATTCTGGGCCAAGGGCGACATCCTCACCAACGTCTACGGCAAGAGCCTCGTGCTCTACGCGCTCGGGTTGCTCACTGCCTTCTTCACCTCGTACTACATGAGCAGGATCTTCTTCCTCACCTTCACCGGACGCGAGCGGTGGGCGGAGCCGGCCCCCGACGGGCGGCCGCCGCTGCACCGACCGCACGAGTCGCCGTGGGTGATGCGCGCACCGCTCGTGGTGCTCTCCTTCTTCGCCGTGTTCGCCGGTGCCGCCGACCTGCCGTGGGTCCACGTGGGGACGCTCGCCCAGTGGCTCGGACCGGTCTTCGGCTCCCGCCTGTTCGACGCGCACCAGAGCGCCGGGGAGCAGGTCGGCCTCGCGGTCGCCGACGGTGTCGTCGCGGTCGCGGCCGCCCTGGTCGCCTGGCGGCTCTGGCGCAGGACGGCGGACCGCCCGGCGCTCGAGCCCTCCTTCCTGCGGCGCGTCTGGTACTGGGACGACGTCTACGACGCGCTCGTGGGGCGACCCTCCCAGGTGCTCGCGCGTGCGTGCGCCGTCGTCGTGGACGGCCGCCTCATCGACGGAGCGGTCAACGGCGTCGGGCGGCTCGTGCGCGCGACGGGGAGCGGCGTCCGCCGGGTCCAGACCGGCTTCGTGCGGAGCTACGTGATCGGCATCGCGCTCGGGATGGCCGCGCTCCTGATCTTCATGCTGTCGAGGACCTGGTCGTGACCGGCGCGACCCACGCCTTCCCGTTCCTCACGGTGCTCGTCCTGCTGCCCGCAGGCGGCGGCCTGGCCATCGCGCTCTCCGGCTCGATCCGCGCCGTCCCGCGGGCGGTGGTCGAGTGGGCCGGCATCGCCGTCTCCCTGGCGACCCTCGGGGTCGCCGTCGCGGTGGCGGCGCTGTTCGCCACCACGACCGGCGGCTTCCAGTTCGTCTCCGACCACGCCTGGGCGGGGGCCGTGGGGGTCCACTGGGAGCTCGGCGTGGACGGGATCTCGCTCTTCCTCGTGCTGCTGTCGGCCGTCCTCTTCCCGATCGTCCTGGCCGGCGCCCGGACCCGCACCGACGCCCGCAGCTTCGTCGCCTGGATGCTCCTCCTCGAGTGCGCGTGCCTCGGCAGCTTCGTGTCGATCGACCTCGTGCTCTTCTTCTTCTTCTTCGAGCTGACGCTCGTCCCGACCTACTTCATCATCAGCGGCTGGGGCTACGGGCGCCGTGCGTACGCGGCCGTCAAGTTCTTCGTGTACACGTTCTTGGGATCGGCGTTCCTCTTGGTCGGGATCCTCGTCGTCGCCGTCGTGCACCGGGAGCAGACCGGAGTGCTCACGTTCTCGCTCCCGGCGCTGGAGCACACGCACTTCTCGAGCGCGGGCGACATCCTCCTGTTCCTCGCCTTCACCGCGGCGTTCGCGGTCAAGGCGCCGCTCTTCCCCTTCCACACCTGGTCCCCCGACGCCTACGCCGAAGCACCGACGGGAGGGTCGATGGTGCTCGCCGCGGTCCTCGCCAAGCTCGGGACCTACGGCATCTTCCAGTTCGACCTCCGGCTGTTCCCCCAGGCCTCCGTCGACCTCGCGCCGCTGATCCTCACGCTCGCGGTGATCGGCATCCTCTACGGCGCGATCGTGGCGTGCGCCCAGCGCGACCTGAAGCGGCTCGTCGCCTACTCGTCGCTCGCGCAGATGGGCTTCATCGCCCTGGGCATCTTCGCCTTCACGACGGAGGGCCTCACCGGCGGCGTCCTGCTCATGCTCAACCACGGGCTCATCACCGCGGCGCTCTTCCTGCTCATCGGCTGGATCTACGAGCGGCGCCAGACGTGGCAGGTGAGCGAGCTGCGCGGGCTGCAGGCGCCCGCCCCGGTCATGGCGGCGGCCTTCACCGTGGCGATGCTCGCCTCGATCGGGCTTCCCGGGTTGAACGGGTTCGTGAGCGAGTTCCTCGTGCTCTCCGGGACCTTCCTCACCCACCGTTGGTGGGCGGTCGTCGCCACCGCCGGGGTCGTCCTCGCCGCCATCTACCTCCTGTGGGCCTACCAGCAGGTCTTCCACGGCAAGGTCGACCTGGCCAACTCCACGACGCGCGACCTGAGCTGGGCGGAGCGCGCCGTCATCGCGCCCCTCATCGTCGTCATCGTCTTCCTCGGCATCTACCCCAAGCCGGTCCTCGACCGCATCACGCCCACCGTGAACGCCCTGGTGTCCCAGGTCGACTCGGCGACCCGGACGCACGAGCCGGCCGTCGCCCGCACCGGGTCCCCCGGCGCCGTGCACGCGGCCGACGGGCGCGCGTCCGCCGGGGCGAGGCGGGGGTCGACATGAGGGCGATCGGCGTGAGGCTGGTCGACCCGAGGCTGGTCGACGTGAGGGGTCCCGACATGGGGGAGCCGACGTGAGGGGGGCGGGCGTGCCCGTTGGCGCCGGCGCCGCGCGCCACGCGGTGCTCCTCGCCGCGGCGTCGCACGTGCAGCGCGGCGCGCTGATCGCCACGCCGCGCATCCGCTACGAGGCGATCCTCCCCGAGATCGTGATGCTCGGGGGAGCGGTGCTCCTCCTCGCCGCAGGGTCGCTCGTCGTGCGCCAGATGCGGGCGCGCACGGCCACGGTCGGCACGCTCGCCATCTCGACGGGGGCGCTCGGGGTCTCGTTGTGGCAGTGGGCGGACGCCACCTCGAGCGGTCCGTTCACCGCCGTCGACCACGCCGTGGTCGTCGACGGCTTCAGCGCCCTCGTCAACGTCCTCGTCTCGTGCGCGATGTTCCTGACCGCGCTCGTCGCGGACGGCTACGCGCGACGAGAGCGGATGGACGGGCCCGAGCTCCATGTCCTCGCGATGGTGTCCGCGTCGGGGGCGATGGTCATGGGGTCCGCCAACGACCTGATCGTGGTGTTCCTCGGCCTCGAGATCCTGTCGATCGCCCTGTACGTCCTCGCCGCCCAGAACCACCGGCGTGCCGCCTCGGGCGAGGCCGCGCTCAAGTACTTCGTCCTGGGGTCGTTCTCCTCGGCGGTGTTCGTCTACGGCATCGCCCTCGTCTACGGCGCCACCGGCACGACGAACGTCACCGGGCTCGCCGGTTCCCTCGCGCACCACCTCCCCGCCCACGACGGGCTCCTGCTCGCGGGCATGGCGCTCCTCCTCGTGGGGTTCGGCTTCAAGGTGGCGGCGGTCCCCTTCCACATGTGGACGCCCGACGTCTACCAGGGGGCACCCTCGCCGGTCACCGGCTTCATGGCGGCGGTCGCCAAGGCGGGGGCGTTCGCCGCCTTCCTCCGGGTGTTCATCTCCTCCTTCGGCGTGCTGAGGGCGGACTGGCAGCCGCTCGTGTACGGCATCGCGGTCGTGACGCTCCTCCTCGGCGCCGGCCTCGCCGTCGTCCAGCGCGACGTGAAGCGCATGCTCGCCTACTCGTCGATCAACCACGCCGGCTTCGTGCTGCTCGGCCTCGAGGCGGCGACCGCGCGCGGGGTGAGCGCCTCGTTGTACTACCTGTTCGCGTACACCTTCATGGTGATCGGGAGCTTCGCGGTGGTGACGATCCTCGGGCGCAGCGGGGACGCCGCCCACGACATCGCGTCCTATCGCGGGCTCGCGCGCCGCCAGCCGGCGCTCGCGCTCGCCTTCGCGGTGCTCCTCCTCGCGCAGGCCGGCGCGCCCTTCACCACGGGGCTGTGGGCGAAGCTGCAGGTGGTGCTCGCCGCCGTGGACCACGCCGTCCCCCTGGCGGTGATCGCGATGGTGTCGGCGGCCGTCGCCGCCTTCTTCTACCTGCGGGTGGCGGTGCTCATGTACACCCCGCTCCCGGCGCCCGGCGCGACCCCGGGGATCGAGACCGCGGCGGAGGACCCGGTCCCCCTCGGCAGGACCCGCGAGCCCGTGCCGGCCGGCGGCGCCGCCGCCGCCGATCCCCTCGACGGGGGCACCGCCGCCGAGGGCCGGTCCGGGCGTCCCCTGTGGACAGGCGCCCGGCGCAACGTCGCCGCCCTCGACCGCCTGAACGCCGAGCTCCTCTTGGACGCCGACCCGATGACGCTCGCGCTCGTCGGCACCGAGCCCGCACCCGCGGCGCCGGAGGCGACCGGGGGGCACGAGCGCATGCTCATCGGGCCTCCGGCGCCAGTGGGCAGCCTCGCCCTGGGCACACGCACGGCGCCGCAGGGAGAGATCGCCGACGTGGTGAACGCCCTGTCGGCCGGGCCCGTGCGCGTCCCGCGCCTGGGGGCGCTCGCCATCGTGCTGTGCGTCGGGGTGACGGTCGTGCTCGGCTTCTGGCCCGGTCCGCTCGCCTCGTTCGCCCACCACGCCACCCTGCTCCTGCGCCCCTAGACGTGGCGGGGCCGACCCTGGAGGAAGGGGAGCGGGCGCCCGAGAACTGGCGCTGGCACGGGACGCCGGCGCCGCCCGGACCCGCCGTCGTGTTCGACATCGACGGGGTCCTCTCGGACGCCACGAGCCGCCAGCGGTTCCTCGAGCGGGGCAAGCGGGACTGGGCGGCCTTCTACGAGGCCTGCGGCGACGACCCGCTCATCGAGGAGATCGCGCGGCTCTTGGAGCTCCTCGACGCCGGGCTCGCCGTCGTCCTGGTCACGGGGCGCCCCCTGCGGGTCCAGCCGCAGACGCTCGCCTGGCTGGACCGCTACGGCCTGCGCTGGGACCTGCTCGTGATGCGGCCGCGCACCGAGCACGCGCCGGTCACCGCCTACAAGCGCGAGGTGGTCGGCGCGCTGCGGCGCTACGGCTTCGACGTCCGCCTCGCGCTCGAGGACGACCCGAGGAACCGCGCCATGTTCGTGGAGGAGGGGGTCCCCTGCGTCTACATCCACAGCGGCTACTACGGGTGAACCCCGAAGCGGCGACGACGGGTGAACCCGCGGCGCCGGAAGGTGACCCCGCGGCTCCTACGGGTGAACGCGGGAGGGGGGCCCCTCGGACCCGGCCGCGCGCCACGCCCTGCGGGAAGGCCGAGGCACGCGCCGTGACCACCGGCGCCGCCTCGGACGCCACCTGACGTCGAGCGCCGCGAGGAGGACCGACGCACAGAGGGCGAGCCCGGCGAGGGCCAGGACGGGGAGGTCCCCGAGCCGCTCGTAGAGGGTGCGCCCGGTCCTGAGGGCGACGGTCGAGACCAGGACCTGGCGCCGGCCGAGGGCGCTGCGGGCCCGCACCGTCCCGTCGGCGTCGACCACGGTCGAGTACCCCGTCGGCGCCGCCTGGACGAGGTCGCGGCCTTCCTCGACCGCCTGGAGGCGGTCGGCGGCGACCTCGAGGCTCGGGACCTGGCTCGTCGCGTACGACGAGGTGTTGGTCGGCACGACCAGGAGCTCCGCCCCGGCCCTCGTTGCCGAGCGGCCCCGTGTCGCGAAGAACACCTCGAAGGAGACCATGAAGCCGAGCCGGCCCGCCGGGGTCGTGAGCTCCCCGCTGCCGTGCCCGGGCACGGCGTCGAGCGGCACGGCCGACAGGTTGGCGAAGTGCGAGAAGAAGGCGCGGTCGGGCACGTACTCGCCGAAGGGCACCCGGTGGACCTTCTCGTAGGTGCCGACCACCCGACCGGAGGGCCCCCACACGACGACCTCGTTGCGAAAGGCGCGCGTGGACACCGTCTCGGTCACCCCGACGGCGAGCGTCGCGCCGAGCCGGCGCGCGAGCCCCGACAGGTAGGCGGCGACGGTGGTGCCGCCGAGACGGCGGCCGACCCTCACGACGTCCTCGGGCCACACCACGAGGGACGGGCGGGCCCCCCTGCCCGGCAGCGCCCTCGAGGCGGCCACCTGGGCGGAGAGCACCGTCGACGGGGACACCTCGAACTGGCTCACGCCGCGCCGCCCGCCCCCCTGGACGAGCGCGACGGCGAGGGTGCGGACTGCGGGTCCCCCGTCTGGCGCGAGGCGTCCGGCGACGCCGACGGCGACGACGAGGAAGACGGACAGCGCGGCCCCCCCGAGGCGGGCTGCCCGGCTCCCGCCGGCCCGACCCTCGACCTGGAGGCTCCCGAGCGGGCGCGCCGTGGCGGCCCACCTGTGCACCCGGGGACGCCATGCCCCACGAGCCAGCTCCGCCAGCGCCGCGCCGCCGAGCCACACGAGCGCCGTGAGCAGGAGCGGGCCGCCGAGCCGCGCGGCGTAGAGGAGCGGCCCGGCTGCCTGCCCGAGGAAGAGCCCCCCGATCGGGAGCCCGCCGAAGGGCCAGGAGATCCGGAGCGCCTCGGCCAGGGTGAAGGCGCCGACGGCAGCCGGCCGACGCCACCGGGTCGCCGGCACCGCCCAGGAGGCGAGCGCCATCGACAGCGCCTCGACGGCGACCAGCACGGCCGCGCCGTACCAGTTGAACGCCCCCGCCCACCACAGCCCCGGCGCGAAGCACCCGATCCCGGCCACCCAGCCCGCGAGCAGCCGGAGCCGCCAGGGGAGCCCGTCGAGCCGCCGGAGGACGACGGCGGCGCCGCAGAAGGCGAGCGGCCACCAGCCCCACGGGGGGAGGGAGAAGGCGAGCAGGAGCCCGCCGAGGAGCGCTGGCGCCACCACGCGGGCGAGTCGCGACAGCACGGCCGTCCATGCTGCCACGGGGCAGGGTCGGCACCCGGGGCGGGTCCGTCGTCGAGGCGGCGGACGCTCAGGCCGACGCTCAGGCCGACGCTCAGGCCGACGCGGTGCTGGGCGACCCGGCGAGGGAGGCCGTCACGGCCGCTGCCGCGCTGCGCCCGCTGCCGATGCAGGCGGGGATGCCCACCCCGCGGTAGGCGGCGCCCGCGACGGCGAGCCCGCCGAGCCGCTGGACGGCCGCCTCCACGGCCGCCACGCGCAGGAGGTGGTGCACCCGGTACTGCGGGAGCGCCTCGTCCCAGCGGGTGACCGCCGTCTCCAGGGGTTCGGCGGCGAGCCCGACGAGGCCCTGGAGCTCCTCTGCGACGCGTCGGACGAGCTCGCCGTCGTCCATCGAGCGGTGCCGCGCGTCACCCATGCGTCCGACCGATGCCCGGAGCAGCCGGACACCGGGTCGTTCGAGGTGCGGCCACTTCGCCCACAGGTACGTGCAGGCCGTGACCATGCAGGGCTCACGCCGCCGCGCGCGCGCCTCGTGCGCGACCGTGCCGGGCACGGGCGTGGCGCGCGGCACGAGCACGCCCGTGCCGAAGAGGTCCTCTGGCAGCGCGTCCTCTGGGACGAGCATCGTGACGACTGCCACCGACGCGTAGTCGACGTTGCGGAGGAGCGACGCGGCCTCTGCGTCGTGGGGCTCCAAGAGCGCGGCCGTCGCCCCTGCCGGGGTCGCCAGGACGACGGCGTCCACGGAGCGCGCGCCGCCCCCGGCGGCGACCACCCAGCGGGTTCCGGCCCGCTCGATCGACTCCGCCGGCTCCCCGAGGCGGACCTCGACGCCGCGCGCTCCGAGCAGCTCTGCCAGGCGGGCCACGAGGGAGCCGAAGCCGCAGCGGAGCGCCCAGAAGGCCGGCTCGGCGTCCGGGCGCGGGCCGGGCCTGCTGAGCCGGGCGAGCGAGCGCATCAGGCTCGCACGCTGCTGGGCGGCCTCGAGCAGGGCGGGGAACACCGCCGCGGCGCTGGCGTCCGACACCCCGCCGGCGTGGATGCCCCCCACGAGCGGGTCCACCAGCCGCGCCACCACCTCGGGCCCCAGCTTGCGGGCGACGAGCGGGCCGATCGCCCGGTCCCCGAGCGGACCGCGGGTGTCCGGGCGGGGGAAGACCAGGTCGGTCGCGAGCCGCACCACGGCCCTCGGCGAGAGGATCCCCGAACGTGCCGCCGGCACCACCCTGGTCGGGACGCCGAGCACGAGCCCCTCGGGGAGCCGTCGGCGCCGGCCCCGTGCCCAGACCTCGGCTCCGGACCTGCCGACCGGGACGAGCTCGTCCGCGAGCCCCACCTCCCTGCACAGCTCGACCGCCTCCGGGCGGCGCCCGAGGAAGCCGTCGGGCCCCACGTCCACGGCCGTTCCCCCGAGCTCGGACGTGGCGAGCTTCCCGCCCAGCGCGCCGGACGCCTCGAAGAGGACGACCGCAGGGCAGTCCGGGCGCGCCCGCGCGCCCCCTCCGCTCAGCTCCCAGGCGGCCGCGAGCCCGGCGATCCCGCCCCCGAGGACGGCGACCGTCGGCGTCACCGCACCTCGCCGGCGACGGGCTGCGTCCCCGCCGCCCCCGGCATCCCTCCCGGTGGCGCCGCCGCCGCACGCACGGCCCCCGCCACGACGGCGCAGAAGGCGGGATCGTCGTTCAGCGACGCGGTGCGAGAGAACTCGAGGCCCTCGGCCTCGGCGACGGCGCGCGCCTCGATGTCGACGTCGAAGAGGACCTCGAGGTGGTCCGCGACGAACCCGATCGGGCAGACGACGACGGCGCCGCGGGTTCGCATGGCCCGCGCCTCTGCGCCCAGCCTGCGCAGCACCTCGAGGAGATCGGGCCCGATCCACGGCTCGGGCGTCCTCCCGGCGCTCTGCCAGGCGACCTCCCACGAGACGCCCCGGGCGTCGAGGCCGGCGGCCTCCGCCGCCGCGCGCGCGGACGCCACGACCTGCTCGGGGTAGGGGTCGCCTGCCTCGATCACCCGCCGCGGCAGCGAGTGGGCGGTGAACAGGACGGTCGCGCGCCCCTCGGGTCCCGGCGCGCCGAGCCCCCCCAGGGCGTCGGCGATGCGGCTCGCCACGAGCTCGACGAAGCCGGGCGCGTCGAACCACTGGGCGACGCGGACGAAGCGCGGCGGGTCCTGGGTGGACCCGAGCGCCCGCTCCGCCCGGTCCAGGTACTCCTCGGACCCGATCGAGGCGCGGTGGGGGGTGAGGACGACGCCGACGATCTGGCGCACCCCGGTCCCCGCCAGCTCGACGGCGGCCTCCTCGATCGACGGCTCGGCGTGCTTGGCCCCGAAGCGCACGTCGAAGCGGCCGGGCTCCTCGGCCTCGAGGACGGCGGCGATGCGGCGGACCTGGGCGTCCGTGCGCGCCGCGAGCGGGGAGGTGCCCCCGATCGCGTCGTAGCGGCGCACGAGGTCCGCGAGCTGCTCGGGGGTCGGCGGGCTGCCCCGGCGGATCCGGGTGTAGAAGGGCTCGATCCCGGCCCGGTCCCGCGGGGTCCCGTGCGCCATGACCAGGACGCCGGTGCGTCGGAGGGAATCTCCCGTCGGCGTGGTCACCCCGGGCGGGCGCCCCGGCCCCGTGCCCTGCGTGCGCTCTCGGCGTGCACCAGCTCCACGACCGCCGAGAGTATCCCGGGGTCCGTCTCGGGGAGGACACCGTGCCCGAGGTTGAACACGTGCCCGGGCGCGTCCCCGGCGCGGCGGAGGACCTCCCGGGTCTCGTCCGCGACGACGTCCCAGGGGGCCAGGCAGATCGCCGGGTCCAGGTTCCCCTGCACCGCGCACGAGGGTCCGACGCGCCGGCGCGCCTCGTCCAGGGGCACCCGCCAGTCCACGCCGACGACCTCGGCCCCCGAGGCCGCCATGAGACCGAGGAGCTCCCCCGTCCCGACACCGAAGACGATGCGGGGAACGCCGAGCGGCGCCACGGCGTCGAGGACCCGTCGGGTGGCGGGCAGCGCGAATCGCTCGTACTCGGCCGGGGAGAGCGCGCCGGCCCAGCTGTCGAAGAGCTGCACGACCGACGCGCCGGCGCGCACCTGCGCGCGCAGCGACGCCGCGGCCATGTCGGCGAGGCGGTCCGTCAGCGCCCCCCAAACCGAGGGGTCCGAGTGCATGAGCGCCTTCACGCGTGCGAAGGTCCGCGACGGGCCGCCCTCGACGAGGTAGCTCGCCACGGTGAAGGGCGCCCCGGCGAACCCGACGAGCGCGACGCCCTCGGGCAGGGCACGCGCCACCATGGCGGCCGCCTGGCCGACGTAGGGGGCGTCCTCGTCCGGGTCGAAGGGCCGGAGCCTCCGCAGGTCGGCGCCCGAGCGGAACGGCTCGGCCACCACGGGACCGCGCCCCGGCACGACGGCGATCCCGACCCCCACGGCGTGGAGCGGGACCACGATGTCGGAGAAGAGGATCGCCGCGTCCACGCCGTAGCGCCGCACCGGCTGGAGCGTGAGCTCGGCGGCGAGCTCGGGATCGGCGATCGACTCGAGGATGTCGCCCTCACCTCGGGCCGCCCGGTACTCGGGGAGCGAGCGTCCGGCCTGTCGCATGAACCACACCGGCGTGCGCGCCACCGGCTGGCGCCGGCACGCCCGGACGAGCGGCGTCTCGGCTCGCCCCCCGCTCTCCGGGCTCCCCGGGTCGTTCCCGGACCCGGACGCAGCGGTGCGCACCGGCTGATCATGGCAGCCCGCAAGGGACGCCGCGCGTCGACCGACGCGGGGCGGCGGCCCAGTAGACTGGCTCGTTCGCCCGCCGCTTCGGAGGACATCGACGACGTGACCCAAGAGCAGGACCTCCAGGAGGAGCAGCACTTCCTGGACCGGGCCTACGAGGGGCTCGAGTCGATGCGGCGGGAGGCCGCGCGCATGCTCGAGTCGGTCCTCGACCTGGGCCGCGGCGGCACCTTCCAGTCCCGCACCGAGCGCGACATCGTGGTGCGGACGTCCATGGCGAGGCTCGCGCAGCTCGACATCGGGGACCAGGCGCTGTGCTTCGGCCGGATCGACCGGGCGCCGGCGCCGGGGGAGGAGCACGGCGAGGCCTTCCACATCGGACGGCTCGCCGTCTCGGGGCCCGACCACGAGCCCCTGGTGGTCGACTGGCGCGCACCGGTGGCCGAGCCCTTCTACCGTGCGACGGGGCTCGACCCCCAGGGGCTCGTCCGGAGGCGCCACCTCGCGGTGACGGGGCGGACCGTCACGGGGGTGGAGGACGAGTACTTCGCCCCGCTCCCCGACGGGCGCGCCGGCGCCGCCGCCGGGTCCGAAGACGGCGCAGGCGGTGACGCGCGAGGGCAGAACGGCGCCCGCGGGGACGGCGCCCGCGGGGACGGCGCCCGCGGGGACGGCGCCCGCGCGGACGGCGCGGGCCCCGACGCCCTCCGGGGGACGGAGGAGGGGGGGCACGACGAGATCTCCCTCGGTGGGCCCGGCGCCCTCCTGTCGGCCCTGAGCCGTGCGCGGACGGGGCACATGGGGGACATCGTCGCGACCATCCAGCGCGAGCAGGACGAGGTCATCCGCTCACCGCTCGGCGGGGTCCTCATGGTCCAGGGCGGCCCGGGCACGGGGAAGACCGCCGTCGCCCTGCACCGGGCGGCGTACCTGCTGTACACGCACCGGTTCCCGCTCGAGCGCCAGGGCGTGCTCGTCGTGGGGCCCAACCCGCTCTTCCTCCGCTACATCGAGCGGGTGCTCCCCTCCCTGGGCGAGACCGGGGTGACGCTGTCGACGGTCGCGGGGCTCGTCCCCGAGATCAAGGTGCGCGCCGTCGACCCCCCGGCCGTGGCACGCCTGAAGGGGGACGTGCGGATGGCGAAGGTGGTGGCGAGGGCGGTCCGGACCCGGGAGCGCCCCTTGCCCCGCGACCTCGTCGTACCCTTCGGGACGACGACCTTGCGGCTCACCGTGGCGGAGAGCGCGCAGATCGTGGACGCCGCCCGGCGAAGGCCCGGCCCGCACAACGCCAGGCGGCGCTTCGTCGCCCAGCAGGTGCTCCAGCGCCTCGCCACCCAGTACGACGAGGCGCGCCGGCGCGTGACGGGTGGTACCGGCGCACCCGGCGGTGAGGGGCCGGACCTCGGGGAGCTGCGACGCCAGATCGGGCGGAGCCCGCTCGTCCGTGAGGCGCTCGACCGGATGTGGCCCCGGCTCTCTCCCCACGAGCTCGTGCACGACCTCCTCGGCGCCCGCCCCCTGCTCGCCGCGGCGGGGAAGGGGGTGCTCACGGACACCGAGCTCGCCTCGCTCCACCGCCCGCGCGCGGAGTCGCTCGACCGGGTGCCCTGGACGGCGGCCGACGCGGCGCTCGTCGACGAGGCGCGCTCGCTGCTCGGCCCGCGCCGTGCGAGGCCGCGTCGCCCCGCTGCCGTCGACCGGGGCGACCAGCTCCGAGAGGAGCTCGGCTACTGGCCGGCTGGGCTCGCCGCGACCCCACTGGCGCCGGCGTCCCCCGGCGTCCAGGCGCCAGAAGAGGAGGTGCGCGCCTTCGGGCACATCGTCGTCGACGAGGCGCAGGACCTCTCCCCGATGCAGCTGCGGATGCTCGCCCGACGGTCGATCTCGGGGTCCATGACCGTCGTCGGGGACGTCGCGCAGGCGACGGGGCCGTGGGCGCCAAGAGGGTGGGAGGACGTCGAGCGGCACCTCGCCCCCAACAGGCGGGCGCGGGTGGTCGAGCTCTCGGTCGGCTACCGCACCCCGGCCGAGGTGATGGCGGTGGCATCGGGCGTGCTGGCGGTGGCGGCGCCGGGGATGCGGCCCCCCACCCCGGTGCGCCGGGCGGGTGCGGTCCCGACGGTCCGCCGCGCGCCGCGCGCCGAGCTCGGGGCGACCACGGCGGACGCGGCGCGCGCCGAGCTCGCGGCGGTCGGGGACGGGCGGGTCGCCGTGCTCGTGCCGGGCGCAGCGTGCCGGGAGGTCGCGCGCGCGCTGGAGACGGCCGGCCTGGACCCCGTCGACCCGAGGGAGCCGGGCGGCGCGGGGCTCGGCGCGCGCCTCGTGGTGCTGCCCGCCGCCGAGGCGCACGGACTCGAGTTCGACTCGGTGGTGGTGGTGGAGCCCGCAGCCATCGCAGCCGGCGACGAGCCGACAGCGGGCTCCCCGACGACGGCGGGCTACCGCGCCTTGTACGTCGCCCTGACGCGCCCGACGCGACGGCTCGCCGTGGTCCACTCGCTCGACCTCCCGCCGGGGCTCTCGATCCCCTGACAGCGCCTGCGACCTGGGTATTTGGACAGGTCGGCCCGCCACGGCGGTGCTGTGCAGGTGGTTGGCGCCGTCACGGCGGGGTCGGCTAGTACATATGGCCGTGAGCCAGGCCCTCTCCGTGCCGCGTCCGGGCAAGCCGGCTCGGGTGGTGCACGACCGGCCGCCGATGCTCGCCGTCGGGGTGATGATCTGGCTCGGCTCGGAGCTCATGTTCTTCAGCGGCTTGTTCGCCGCCTACTTCACCATCCGGGCGAACGACCATCCCTGGCCGCCGGTCGGCACCAAGCTCGACGTCGTCCAAGCCGGAATCTTCACCGCCATCCTGGTGTCCTCGAGCTTCACGATGCAGTACGCGGTGTTCCTCGAGGAGCGGCTGAAGCGGTCCGCGGCGCGCGCCTGGGTCGCCGCCACGATGGTGCTGGGCTTCATGTTCCTGGGCAACCAGTTCTACGAGTGGGTCACCCAGACCACGCGCTGGGACACGAACGCCTATGGCTCGCTCTTCTACATCATGTCGGGGCTCCACGGCCTGCACGTCTTCTTGGGGCTCGTCGCGATGGCCTTCCTCCTCGGGCGCATGAAGGGGCCTGCAGGCGACCCCGGCGAGCTCGCGGTGTTCCAGGGGGTCAGCTACTACTGGCACTTCGTGGACATCGTGTGGATCGGTCTCTACAGTTGCCTGTTCCTGTTGAAGTAGGGGCTGCCAGGTGATCCGCCGCCTCACGAGGAACCGCCTCGCGCTGCCCGCGGCGTTGATCCTCGCCGTCGCCCTGGGCGCCATCCTGTCGCTGTCGTCGGGGGCCAAGGCCGCGACACGCCAGGCCGGCACAGGCTCGTCCACGGCGCCGACGACCGGCGCACCGGGCAGCGGGCGCCACGTCAACCTGACAGCCGGAGGGACGCACTTCGTCAACACACGGCCGCGCGTGACACCGCACGCCACAGCCTGCACGAAGGACGCCGAGCGCATCGGCTACAAGGCCCCGCCCGACAGCGGGTCTCCGCAGGACAGCACACCCGCCGACCTCGTGTGCTCGCACGGCCGCGTGGTCCGCTACGGCGACTCGGCGATCACCTACACGCTCCCGCCCTCCTCTTTCATCGCCGCGGGCCACCGGCTCTTCGAGGAGAACTGCTCGAGCTGCCACCTCCCGACAGCCCAGGGGAGCGCAGTCGCCCCCTCGCTCCGGGGCGTCGGCCCGGCGACGGTCGACTTCTGGGTCACCACCGGGCGGATGCCCGCAGCGACCCCGCTGCAGGTCCAGGCGCAGCAGAAGCCGCCCCGGCTCACCGACCGGCAGGCCGAGGAGGTGGCGGCGTGGATCAACTCGCTCACACCCACCGCCCCCTACATCCCCGACGTCCACCTGAAGGGGGCCAGCCTGACCAAGGGGGCCACACTCTTCGCCCTCAACTGCGCGGCGTGCCACACGATCACGGGGGCGGGGGACGCCCTCGCCTACGGGACCTACGCTCCCTCCCTACGCCTCGCGACGCCCACGCAGGTGGCCGAGGCGATCCGGACCGGTCCGGGGAACATGCCGCGCTTCACCGGCAATCTGAGCGACGCGCAGGTGCGCGACATCGTCGCCTACGTCACCGAGAAGATCCAGCACCCGCAGGACGCAGGCGGGTTCGGGCTCGGGGGCGTGGGTCCGGTCGCCGAGGGGTTCGTCGCCCTCCTCTTCGGCGTCGGCGGGCTCATGCTGGTGTCCTTCTGGATCGGGGACCGGTCGTGACCCTGCGGGACCGGAGGAGAGGATGAGCGAGCACGAGGACGCGCCGGCACCCGGGGACGTCGAGGTCCTCGGCGCCGCGGGAGGCGCCCCGGCAGGAGGCGGCCCAGGGACAGGGGACGGGCACGATCCGGAGGCCGTGCGCCTGCCGGCCGCGCCTGCCGACGACCCGCACCTGCAGGAGGCGGCCCGCCACCCGCGCCGGGTCGAGGGGATCGTCGGGCTCTCGTTCCTGATCGGCATCGCGGGGGTCTGTGCCTTCGGCGGGGCGTACGTGGAGAGCGCCGGCACCCAGGTCTACGCCGCGACGCTGTTCATCGGCCTCTTCTTCCTCGGCTTCGGGCTGACCGCATGGGGCAAGTACCTGATGCCGCGGGGGCCGTTCGTCGAGGAGCGCCACCCCATGGAGTCGAGCGCGCGCGACCGGCAGGCGATGGCCGCCGCGTTGGTCGAGCGGACGGGGATCGTGGTCCGGCGCCGCAAGGTGCTCGGCGGGCTGCTGGTCACGGGCCTCGGCTGCTTCGGCATCGTGGCGGCGTTCCCGCTGCTGCGCTCCCTCGGGCCCAAGCCCGGATCGAGCCTCTTCAAGACGAACTGGAAGAAGGGGTCGCTCCTCGTCGACATCAACGGCAAGCCCGTCCACCGGACAGACATGCAGGTCGGCGGGCTGCTCACGGTCTTCCCGAAGGGCAAGCAGTCGACAACGACAGCCCAGGCGGTCGACCAGACCGTGCTCATCCGCGTGCAGTCCACGACGCTCGTCACCATGAAGGGACGCGGAGACTGGGCCCCCGACGGCTACGTGGCGTACTCGAAGGTCTGCACCCACCTCGGGTGCCCGGTCGGGTTGTACGAGCAGGAGCTCGAGCTCCTCGTCTGCCCGTGCCACCAGTCCATGTTCAACGTGCGCGACGGCGCCTTCCCCGTCTTCGGGCCTGCGCCCCGCCCCCTCCCGCAGCTCCCGATCTACTTCGACTCGACAGGGTTCCTCCGCGCGCGGCGCGGGTTCGACCAGCCGGTCGGACCCGGGTTCTGGGAGCGGACCACAATCGGGAACGGGAAGGCGAGCGCGACATGACCGGGGGTGCCGTGAGCGTGACGGACACGGAGGCGCCGGCATGGCGATGACCGACGGCCGGCCGCGGACGCGCCGCGAGGCGCGCCGGGCGCTCGGCCCCTACGGGCGCATCCAGCAGGCGGTCAACGAGCTCGACGACCGGGTGGGCATCGCCAAGGGCGGCCGCGTCCTGCTCGACAAGATCTTCCCGGACCACTGGTCGTTCATGCTCGGCGAAGTCGCGCTGTACTCCTTCGTGGTGCTCGTCGCGACGGGCATCTTCCTGACCTTGTACTACGTCCCGTCGAGCTCCATCGTCGTCTACCACGGGGTGTACAAGCCGCTCGACGGGATGAAGATGTCCGGCGCGTACGAGTCGACGGTCAACCTGTCGTTCGCCGTGCGGGCCGGGCTGCTCATGCGCCAGATGCACCACTGGGCCGCCGACGTCTTCGTCGGGTCGATCGTCGTCCACATGGCGCGCATCTTCTTCACCGGCGCGTTCCGCAAGCCGCGCGAGCTCAACTGGACGATCGGCATCACGCTGCTCATCCTCGCCATCTTGAACGGGTTCATCGGGTACTCGCTGCCCGACGACCTGATCTCGGGGACCGGGATCCGGATCGCCTACTCGATCCTCCTCTCGATCCCCTTCGTCGGCAGCTACCTCGCCTTCTTCCTCTTCGGCGGCCCCTACCCGGGCACGATCATCCTCGAGCGCTTCTACATCGTCCACGTGCTGATCCTGCCGCTCATCATCATCGGGCTGATCGGCGCGCACCTCGGCCTCCTCGTCCGCCAGAAGCACACCCAGTTCCCCGGGCACGGCCGGACCGAGCACAACGTCGTCGGCTCCCCGCTCTTCCCCCAGTTCGCCGCCAAGACGACCGGCTTCATGCTCATGGTCACCGGTGTGCTCGGGGTCCTCGGCGGCTACGCGCAGATCAACCCGATCTGGCAGTTCGGCCCCTACCAGCCGCCGAAGATCTCCTACGCGGTCCAGCCCGACTGGTACATGGGGTTCCTCGACGGCGCGCTCCGCATCATGCCCTCGTGGCAGTGGACCGGGTGGGGACACACGATCCCCTGGGAGGTCTTCCTCCCCGCGGTGGTCTTCCCGGGGCTCGTGTTCAACATCTGCCTGATGTGGCCGGCGCTCGAGCGGCGGTTCACCAAGGACTACGAGATGCACAACCTGCTCGACCGCCCGCGCGACCGGCCGAAGCGGACGGCGGCCGGCGCGGCCATGATCGGGCTGCTCTTCACCGTGTTCGCGGCGAGCTCGACCGACGTCCTGGCCAACTACTTCCAGGTCTCGCTCAACGAGGTGCTCTGGTTCTTCCGGGTGGCCGTGGTCGTGGTGCCGATCGTGACCGGCCTCGTCACCTGGAAGGTGTGCGTCGAGATGCAGCACGTCCCCGGGGCGGTCAAGCGCAAGCGGGCGATGGTCGTCTCGCGCACCGCCGAAGGGGAGTACGTGGCCGTCCCCGCCCCCGAGCGCCCGGGGGACGAGCACCACGAGCTCGAGCCCGAGCCGGTGCCCGTGCGCATCGAGCTCGAGCCCGAGACCGTCGGCGCCTCCGGCACGGCGTCGACCGGCGAGCCCGGCGTCCGGCGCGTGGTGCGCGGGTAGGCCCGGCCCCGCCTACCTCTCCAACCGCGTCGCCGACACCTACACCGTGTCGGTCAGCAGCAGCGACCCGGGCGTGCTGCGGGTGCCGGTGGTGCCTCCGTCCGAGCAGGAGGCGTCCCCGCCTCCGCCGGGAGCGTGACCCGGCGCCCGAGCGGGCGGAGGCGCTCGAAGACCACCATGGCGAGGCTGAGGAGGGCGAAGGCGGCCCCGAGCGCGCACACGCCCCCCCAGCCGGCAGCGGAAAAGACGGCGCCCGTCGCCCCCGAGGACGCGGCGCCTCCGGCGAAGAAGCAGGTCATGTAGGCGCTGTTGGCCCTGCTCCTCGCATCGGGCGCGAGCGTGTAGATCACCGACTGGTTCGTGATGTGCATGCCCTCGACCCCTGCGTCGAGCACCACGATCCCCACCACGAGCGCCGCGAGAGACGTCCGGCCCGCGACGAGGGCGGCGAACGCCGCCACGCTCAGGACGGCGGCGAGCGCCGTCGAGAGCTGCGTCCGCCTGGTGTCGGCGAGCTTCCCGGCGAGGTTGGCGGCGGACACGCCGCCGACCCCCGCCAGCCCGAAGAGCCCGATGACGAGGCTCCCGTACCCGTAGGGGGGTTGGGACAGGAGGAAGGCGAGCGCGGTCCACAGCACGGAGAACGACCCGAAGAGGGTCGCCCCGTACCACGCCCTGCGGCGCAGGGCGGGCTGGTCGAAGAAGAGGCGCACCGAGCCCGAGACGAGGGCACGGTAGGGGAGCGCCGGGCGAGGACGCTCCGGCGGGAGCATCGAGCGGAGCACGACAGCGAGCAGCACCATGAGCGCCGCGGAGACCCAGTAGATGGCCCGCCACCCGGCGAAGCCGGCGACGACCCCGGCCAGCGTGCGCGCGAGGAGGATGCCCCCGAGGAGCCCGGTCATCAGACGTGCCACCACACGGCCGCGTCGCGGTGCTGTGGCGAGGTCGGCCGCGAACGGGATCATCACCTGGGCCCCCACGGAGGCGACCCCGGTCGCGAGCGACGCGAGCTGGAAGGCGAGCAGGGTGGGGGCGAGCGCGCAGGCGACGAGCCCAGCGGCAGCGGCCACGTAGACCCCGGCGAGGAGGTCCCGCCTCGGGTGTCGGTCACCGAGGGGCACCACGAGGACCAGCGCCGCGGCGAAGCCCGCCTGGGAGTACGTGACGACGAGGCCCGCCGACGCGTCGCTCGCGTGGAAGGCGCGCGCGATCTCGTGGAGGAGCGGCTGCGCGTAGTACAGGTTGGCCGCGATGGCGCCCGTGGCGAACGCCATCGTCGCGACGAGCCGCCCACCGACTGCTCGGCCCGCCGTGGGGCTCAGTGTCGGCCGCCCCTGCGGCTCTCCGCCGTGACGCCCACCAGCGCCGTCAGGATCAGCGAGATGCCGATCAGCGCGAGCCACGTGCCGAACACGAGCGCCAGGAGCAGCGTGAACGCCCCGGCCCCGAGGATGAACGGCCACACGCTCGACCCGGGGAACGAGGAGATGACGCCGGCACCCTCCTCGATCGTCGCGTCGGGGCGGTCCTCGGGGCGTGTCCCGACGACCCGCTCGGTCCTGCCCCAGAAGAAGTACTTGTACCCCCGGAAGCGCCGGTGCCAGAAGAAGTAGTAGGAGCCCGGGACGAAGCCGAGCGCGGTGACGCCGATCAGCATCATCGTCCCGCCGTCCTCGTAGGCGGTGAACCAGTACGACAGCGCGATGATCCCGAAGAACGTCCCGACGCCGAGGAGGAAGGACGACTCGACCTTCACGTGGCCGGCACCTCCGAGGCGGCGCCCGCGGACCCGCCGAGCCCAAGCGGCCCGGCGCCGTTGCCCCCGCCGTGCGGTCCGCGCCCGTTGGGGTGACCGGGATGGCTCGGCCGGCCGGCCCCCCCACCGCCCCCGCCGTGACGGATGTTGGGCGCGTCAGGGTGGTTGTAGTCCCAGGTCGGACGCTCGGAGCGGATCGGGGGGAGGTGCAGGTAGTTGTGGTGGGGGGGCGGAGAGGTCGTGAACCACTCGAGCGTGTGCCCGTCCCACGGGTTGTCCCCTGCCGGCACCGGGTACCGCCAGGACACCCACAGGTTGACCAGCATGACGAAGAACGACGCGGCGATCAGGAAGGCACCGATCGTCGACGCGATGTTCCAGGACTGCCACCCGAGGTTGGACGGGTAGCTCGCGACGCGTCGGGGCATCCCGCTCAGCCCGAGGACGTACTGGGGCATGTAGGTCACCCAGAAGCCGACGAACAGCAGCCAGAAGTGCAGCTTGCCCAGGCGGTCGTTCAGCATCCGCCCGAACATCTTCGGGTACCAGTAGTAGAACCCGGCGAACCCGGCGAACACCGCGGTGCCGAGGAGCACCTGATGGAAGTGCGCCACGACGAAGTACGTTGTGTGCACGAAGAAGTCGATCGGCGGTGACGCGAGCATGACGCCCGTGACCCCGCCCATCAAGAAGGCGAAGAGGAAGCCGATCGACATCAGCATCGGCGTCGTGTAGACGAGCTGCCCGCGCCACATCGTGCCGATCCAGTTGAAGAACTTGATCCCCGTCGGGACGGCGATGAGCAGGCTCATCAGCGAGAAGAAGGGCAAGAGCACGGTGCCGGTGGTGAACATGTGGTGCGCCCAGACCCCGGTCGACAGCGCCGCGATCGACATCGTGGCGAACACCATGCCCTTGTAGCCGAAGACGGGCTTTCGCGAGAAGACCGGGAAGATCTCGGTCACGATCCCGAAGTATGGCAGGGCGAGGATGTAGACCTCGGGATGGCCGAAGAACCAAAAGAGGTTCTGCCACAGGACCGCCGATCCGCAGGCGTGGGGGTCCGGCGCACCGGTGACGGTGTGACAGCCCGTCACCGCGTAGATCTGGGTGCCGAAGTGCCGGTCGGCGAAGAGCATCACGAGCGCGGCGGTGAGCACCGGGAAGGCGATCAGGATCAGGATGCCCGTGACCAGCATGTTCCAGGTGAAGATCGGCATCCGGAACATCGTCATGCCCGGGGCGCGCAGGTAGAAGATGGTCGCGACCAGGTTCACCCCGGTGAAGATCGCCGAGAAGCCGGTCAGGATGAGCGCCATGATCCAGAGGTCCTGGCCGGCTCCGGGCGTGTAGGTCGCCGTCGAGAGCGGCGCGTAGGCGACCCACCCGAAGTCGGCCGCGCCCCCCGCCACCACGAAGCTCATGAGCATCATGATCGAGCCGCCGAGGAACAGCCAGTAGCTGAGCGCGTTGAGGCGCGGGAACGCCATGTCCGGAGCCCCGACCTGGAGCGGCACGATGTAGTTGGCTAGGCCGCCGAAGGCGAACGGTCCGGCGAAGAGGTACATCATGATGCTGCCGTGCATCGTGAACAGCATGTTGTACTGCTGGAACGAGATGAACGGCCCGTGCGGTGTGGTGAGCTGGACACGGATCCCCAGGGCGAGCAGGCCCGCGATGTAGAAGAGCACGACGGCGGTGATCATGTAGCTCATCCCGATCACCTTGTGGTCGGTGGTCGTGATCCACTTCATGAGGCCGCTCGGGCCGTGCTCCTCGTGGACGTGGGGGTGCTCCCCGCCGACCACCTGCGGGACGATGACGTCGGTCACGTTCCTGTGCCCCCTGAAGATCCTGTCGGCGCGGTGCTGCTCGCCGAGCTTCCGAGCGCCTGACTCTCGGCTGTGGAGATGCGCGTCCGCGGGCCCGACGAGCGGTGCGTGCGCAGCCAGACGGCGAACTGCGCGGGGGTGACCACCTTCACCCGGAACCGCATGAGGGAGTGGAAGAGCCCGCAGAACTGGGTGCACTGGCCACGGTAGGTCCCCAGTGTATGGAGGTTGACCGTGAACTTGTTCACGATGCCCGGCTGCGCGTAGCGGCTGAAGTCGAAGGCCGGCACGTAGAAGCCGTGGATGACGTCGTGCGACCTGAGCGAGATGCGCACCGTCTCGTCCTGGGGCAGCACCATCTCGGGGTCCTGGAGCTCGACGCCGATGACTGTGACGTCCTTGTGCAGGTACGTGAACTGCCAGCCCCACTGGAAGGCGGTCACCTGCACCGAGAGGTTCGGAGCGGGCAGGGCGTCGACGTTGTTCTCGGTGACGAAGGTGAAGCCGAAGAGGATGAGGACGATGACGACCGGCACCGCCGTGTAGAAGATCTCGAGCAGCGTGTGGTACTGGGTCTGGCGGGGGATGGCGTCGGAGCGCCGGCGGTACCGGAGCACCGCCCAGGCGATGAGCGTGAAGACGAAGAGGAACACCACCGCGCCGGCGATGAAGAAGCCCTGCCAGAGCTTGATCGAGTCCTGGCCCTGGGTCGTGATCGCCTTGGGGGCGCCGAAGGTCGGCAGCTGGCAGCCGGCCAGGAGGAGCCCCCCGCCGAGCGCCACCGCGACGGCCGCCCACCGCCGGCGCATCCCCGAGACGTGGCGGAGCGGACCCGCCGAGCGGCCTGCCGGCGGGCTGGGAGAGGCGGTGGAGGAGCTGCCGTTGGGCGACGGACCCACGATGCCGGAGACTAGCGAACCCGCTCTCAGAAATCGAAGTAGCAGGTCGGAGCCGTGCAGGTCCTGCAGCCGACGGGCCCTCCGGGGCTAGCGCGCTAGGAGGGCGCTAGGAGGCGGCTTCGTCCCGTGCCGAGGTGTCGGCCCCGGTCGGCCCCTCTTTCATCCCCTTCTCGAACTCCCGCTTGGCAGATCCGAGGTTGCGGGCGAGCTTGGGGATGGCGGCGCCGCCGAAGAGCACGACGGCGAGCACGATGAGCACGACGAGCAGGTCGGGACCGAAGATGTCTGCGAGCATGGCTGTCTCCTTGCTCCGGCAGGCACGCGCCCGCCGCCCTCAGGCTAACCCACGCCGCCGGGGCCGGGGTCGGCGGCCGGGCTCAGCGAGCCGACGGGCAGCGGGCCGACGGGCAGCGGGCCGACGGTCAGCGGCCCTGCCAGTTGGGCGCCCTCTTCTCGGCGAAGGCGATCGAACCCTCCATCGCGTCGGCGGTGCTGAACACCACGCCGACCGCCTCGTCGGTGAGGCGCCACCCGGTCTCCTCTCCGGCGCCGAGCGCGCCGAGCATGACCGACTTCGAGTAGCGGACCGCCAGGGGGGCGTTCTGCGCGATCCGCTCGGCCAGGGCGAGGGCCTCCTCCATGAGCTGGTTGCGGGGGACCACGCGGTTCACCAGCCCGAGCGCGTAGGCGCGCTCGGCGTCGATCGGGTCGCCGGTGAGGGCGAGCTCGAGCGCCACCGCGAGGGGGAGGCGCCGAGGGAGACGGAACAGGCCGCCAGCCCCCGCGATGAGCCCGCGCTTGGCCTCGGGGATCCCGAACGTCGCGTGGTCGGCGGCCACCACGAGGTCGCAGGAGAGCATGATCTCGAGCCCTCCGGCCAGGGCCGAGCCGTTGACCGCCGCGACGATGGGCTTGGGGAAGCTGCGGCGGGCGATGCCGCCGAACCCGCCGCTCGCGCCCATGACGGACGCCGCCTCCCCCGCCGCGAACGCCTTCAGGTCCATCCCGGCGGAGAAGGCCTTGTCCCCGCTCCCCGTGAGGACCACCACCCGGACGTCGGCCTCCTCGGTGAGCTCGTCGAAGGCGGCGGCGAGGCCCTGGCTCACGGCCCCGTTGATCGCGTTGCGCGCGTCCGGGCGGTTGATGGTGAGGACCTCCACGTGACCCCGCCGCTCCCTCAGGACCTCGTCAGCCATCGCACTCCTCTACGGGCTCGCTGTGCCGTCCGGCTCGTCGCACGAGACGCTAGTGCCGTGTCAGCCAACGTTTGCCCCATTTTGATACGGCCGCCCCCGGCTGCCGCGGTATGGGAGGCCGTAGGCTGGCTCGGTGGCGCAGCGCGATTGGGCAGAATGGCACCGAGACTACGACAATCCAGATTCCCCACTAGCCCGTCGGCTGGAACTCGTGCAGAGGCACCTGCGGGCTGAGCTGGATCATGCCCCCTTCGGGGACATACGGCTGATCAGTCTGTGCGCCGGGCAGGGCCGGGACGTGATTGGCGTCCTGGCCGGGCGTCGGCGCCGGGACGACGTACGCGCACGGCTGATCGAGCTAGACGAGCGCAACATCGCAGCGGCGCGACAGGCAGCAGTAGCGGCTGGACTGGACGGCGTCGAGCTGTTGCAGGCCGACGCCGGGACCACCGACGCCTACACGGGCGCGGTTCCCGCCCAGATCGTCGTGGCGTGCGGCATCTTCGGCAACATCACCGCCAGCGACATCGAGACCACCGTGGCGACCCTGCCCAGCCTGTGCGCGGCCGGTGCGCTGGTCCTCTGGACCAGGCACCGCATGCCACCTGACCTGACCCCTGCGATCCGGTCCTGGTTCAGGGAGGCGGGCTTCCGTGAGGAGGCGTTCGACCTCAGTCGCGACGGTTTCATGTCGGTGGGCGCGCACCGCCTGACGGGCGAGCCCGCAGCGCTAATACAAGGCCACCGCCTGTTCACCTTCGCGGCCAAGACCTGACCGGCTAAGCCGCCGGAAGAGCCCCCTAAGCCCCATTCGCCGTCCGTCTTGTGCGCGCCCTCCAACGGTGCAAACGTTGCCGGTCACGGCAGACGCTAGTGCGACCGGGGCGGCCGGCGGGTTGCCCGCGCCGTCGGGGAGGCACCCTCACGCGGCGTGCCGTGCCAAGCTGTCGCCGTGCCCCCGATCGCCTACGGCCTGAGCGCCGCCGGGTACCGGGTGGAGGGCGGGTTCAACGGCCCCGGCGAGCCGGCGAACCAGTGGACGGCGTGGGAACGCGCCGGGAAGGTCGCGCCGGCACCGCGCGCGGGATGCGGGATCTGGAGCGACCCTGAGCAGATGCTCCGAGCGGCCGAGGAGGCCGGCGCGCAGGCGCTGGCGCTGTCCGTCGAGTGGGCGCGGGTGGAGCCGGCGCCCGGTCGGACCGACGGCGCGGCGCTCGAGCGGTACGCGTCGATCTTGGCGTCGGTGGCCGACCGCGGGCTCACCCCGATCGCGGTGCTCCACGACGTCGCGCACCCCGCGTGGCTCGGGGAGGAGCTCTGGCTCACGCCCGGGTCCCCGGACCGCTTCGCCGACCACGTGGGGCGGGTCGCCCGCACGCTCGCGCCGTCCTGCCGGCACTGGGTCACCCTGCGCCAGCCCAACGTGGTGGCGCTCGCAGGGTGGGTCCTCGGCCGGTACCCCCCGAGGCGGCTCGCCGCGCGGTCCGACGCCTGGGCGGTGCTCGACAACCTCCTCTCCGCGCACCTCCTGGCCTACGAGGCCCTCCACGACCTCCAGCCCGGTGCCGAGGTCCTCTTGGGACTGCGCGCCTCGCCGATCTACGAGTGCGAGCAGCTCCTCGTCGACGTGCTGTGCGCGCCGGCGCTCGGGGTGGAGCGGGCGGAGCTCGACTCCTGGGTCGGCCGGCGACGCGCGTGCCACGATGCCGGGCTCACCCCCTCGGGCCTCGTCGAGCTCGCGTGCCGTCGCGCCGCGGCGGCCACGGCACCCTTCGGCAGCGGCGTGCCGGTGCGGCCCACGCCCAGGCGGGCGGTGGACCTCCTCTACGCGCGCCGTGCTGCACGGCCCGGTGCCCACGCCTACCCGCTCGACTCGCTCCTCGTCGGCTGGCCGCCCCTCCACCCCCGTGCGGGGCTCGCCCCGCTGCCGGGTGCCCGGGCGCCGTGGGAGGAGCCGCCGGACCCTTCGGCCCTGGCCCGGTGGTGCCGCCGCCAGGGCCGCGCGACCCCCGGGCTCCCCGTGTGGGTGGAGGACCGCTTCGCCACGCGGCGCAGGGAGCCGCGGCGCGACGGCTGGGACGAGACGGCGTACGTCCGAGCGGAGCTCGAGGCGCTCGGCACCGTCGCCGACGTCGACGTGCGCGGCTACCTCCGCGTCTGCGCGGGGGCGTCGGACCCCACATGGCCCGATGCGGACTTCGGCCTCGGGACTAGCGGATTCCGGCCTCGGGACTAGCGGATTCCGGCCTCGGGACTAGGCCTAGGTGACGTCGCGCCGGAAGGTCGTGAAGTAGCCGATGACGGCGGTCCCCACTCCCCAGAGCACCAGGGCGATCGCGCCCAGCCACCAGCTGAGCAGCACGTGCCCGGCCTGTGTGTCGCCGCCGCCCGGTCCGTTTGGGGCGAGGCCGCCGGCGATGGCCTGGGTCGCGCGTGTGGGGAGGAAGTTCACGTCCATGTGCGCGAGCGAGCTGAAGATCCCGACGACGATCGGCTCCAGCACCAAGGTGAGGCCGATCGCCAGGATCACCCCGGCGATCTGGTTGCGCACGAGGGTGCCGATCCCCATGCCGTAGACGGCGAGGAGCAGGTACGCCGCGAGCATGCCGGGGACGACGGGGCCGACCTGGCGGAGCAGCGCCGGCACCGAGCCTCCTTCGGCGACGAGGAGCGGGATCCCCATGGCCGCGATCATGGCGAAGGAGAAGACGGCCATGAACAGCCCCCAGATCGCCGACGCGAGGACCTTGGCCGACAGGACGTCGCGACGCCGCGGGTGGGCGAGCAACGTCGAGGTCAGCACCCGGTGCCGGTACTCCGTCGTGATGCACAGGACGCCCACGACCGGCGCCATGACGATGGCGGCCGTGTAGCCGGCGCCCACGAGCCGCCGGAGCCCCTCGGTCGTCGTCGGGGCGGCGAACCGCACGACGTTGTGGTGGCCGACGATGAACGACGTCGTGACCCCGAGACCCGTGAGCAGGACGGCGACACCGACGCACACCCAGGGACCGGGGGTGGTGCGGAACTTGAAGAGCTCCGCTCGGACGAGGCGGGGCAACGCTGTCACCGCGCCGCCATCTCCACGGGAGCGCCCTGCGCCGTCATCGATGTGGTGAGCTCGAGGAACAGGCCCTCGAGGTCCTGGCTGACCTGGACCAGCTCGTAGACGACGACGCCGTGCGCGGCGATGAGCGGCCCGAGCGTCTCGGGCGTCGCCCCGTCGACCAGGAGCACGTCGTCGCCGAGGGGGCGCGGCGCGTAGCCCGCCGCGTGGGCGATCTCGGCCAAGCGCGGGCGCTCGGGGGTGCGCACCCGCATCGACGAGCGGGACTGGCTCGTGAGCAGGGAGAGCGGCCCCTGCGCGCGCAGGCGTCCGCGCGAGACGATGACCACGTCGTCGACGGTCTGGGCCATCTCGGCGAGGAGGTGCGAGGACACGAGGACCGTCCTTCCCTCCGAGGCGAGGTGGCGGAGCAGGTCCCGCAGCCACGCGATGCCCTGGGGGTCCAGGCCGTTGGACGGCTCGTCCAGGATCAGCACGGACGGGTCGCCGAGCAGGGCACCTGCGAGCTGGAGCCGCTGGCGCATGCCGAGCGAGTAGCCGCCCACCTTGCGCCTGGCGTCGGCCGTGAGCCCGACGAGGTCGAGGACCGGGTCGATCCGGGAGGCGTCGAGGGCCCCCTGCACGGCGAGCATCTCGAGGTGCGCCCGGGCGCGGCGCGACGGGTGGAAGTTCGTGGCCTCGAGCACGGCGCCGACGTGGCGGGCGGGGTCGGGGATGTCGCGGTAGCGCCTGCCGCCGATCGTGCACGTGCCCGACGTCGCCTCGGCGAGGTCCAGCAGGATGCGCAGCGTCGTGGTCTTCCCGGCGCCGTTGGGCCCGAGGAACCCGGTCACGCGCCCGGGCTCGACGCGGAAGCTCAGGTCGTCGACGGCCGTGATGCCGCCGAAGCGCTTGGTCAGCCCCCGGACCTCGATCGTCGCACCGCGCACGGCCGGGCTCACGGCGCTCACCTGCCCGACGATACTCCGCACGGCGCTCGCGGTGCGGGTCGGGGTCAGAGCGTGACGACCTGGCGCACGACCTCGCCGCGCCGGAGCGCGCCGATGCCGTCGTTCACCTCGCGCAGGTCCAGCCGGGCGCTGACCATTCCCTCGAGGTCCAGGCGCCCCGCCCGCCACAGGCGGATGAGACGGTGGAACTCGGTGCGGACGTCCGCACTCCCGTAGTAGCTCCCGAGGAGCGACTTCTCGGAGAAGAACAGCTCGAAGCCGTTCAGCGAGAGCGTCGCGTCGGCGCGCCCGGCACCGACGATGACCGTCGTGCCGCCCCGGCGCGTCGCGTCCCAGGCGGCCCGGAAGGTCGGCCCGGTGCCGATGCACTCGAAGGCGTAGTCGAAGCCCTCGCCGCCCGTGACCTGCGCGAGCGCGCCCGGAAGGTCCTCGGGGGCGACGGCGATGCTCGCCCCGAAGCGCAGGGCGTCGTCGAGCTTGCGCGCGACCGTGTCGACGCCGACGATCTCGGCGGCGCCGCAGAGCCGGGCCCCCTGGATGGCGGACACGCCGACGCCGCCGCATCCGAAGACGACGACCGACGAGCCGACGGCCACCCTGGCGGTGTTGACCGCGGCCCCGACGCCGGTGGTGACCCCGCAGCCGATCAGGGCGGCCACCTCGAAGGGGACGTCGGAGGGGACCACGACGAGGGCCTCGGCCGGGAGGACGACCCGCTCGGTCCAGGTGCCGGTGCCGGCGAAGCCGAAGACGCCCTCGCCGTTCCTGCGGAAGCCCGGCTCGGCCTGCATGGCGAAGAAGATGTCCACGCACAGGTTCGGCTGGCCGCGCAGGCACGCCTTGCACCTCCCGCAGGGGGGCGTCCAGGCCACGATCACGTGGTCCCCCTCGTGCACCGAGCCGACGCCCGGACCGACGGCGGCGACCTCTCCGGCACCCTCGTGGCCGGGCACGAACGGGAAGCGCTGGGGGATGGTGCCGTCCATCCCCGAGAGGTCCGAGTGGCAGATGCCCGCGGCGCGCACCCTCACGGCGACCTCGCCCGGGCCAGGGTCGTGGACCTCGAGGTCCTCGACGACCGCAACCGTGTCGCTGCCGGGCTCGAGCGCCACCGCTGCGCGCATGGCGGCACCCTAGCGAGCCGCAGGGCCGCCAGACGAGGCGGCCGGTACCATCGCCCGGGTGCGGCTCCTCGTCGCCGAGGACGACCCCGGCCTGCGGTCCGTGCTCGAGCGGGCGCTCCGTCGCGCCGGCTACGCGGTCGACGCCGTCGCCGACGGCGGCCGAGCGCTCGCCTGTCTCAGCGCCATCGCCTACGACGCGGCGGTCATGGACTGGAGGATGCCCGGGGCTCCTGGGGTCGACGTCGTGCGCGCCGCGCGCCGATCGGGCGCACGGGTGCCGATCCTCATGCTGACGGCCAAGGACACGACCGCCGACCGGGTCGAGGGCCTGGACGCCGGCGCCGACGACTACCTGGTCAAGCCCTTCGAGCTCGCCGAGCTCCTGGCCCGGCTGCGCGCGCTGCTGCGCAGGCCCCCCGAGACCATCGCCCCGGTCCTGCGGGTGGGGGACGTGGAGCTCGACGTGTCCACCCGCGAGGTCCGGCTGGCGGGCCGGCCGGTGGCGCTCACCGCGCGCGAGCTCGCCATCCTCGAGGTCCTGCTGCGACGCCGCCCCGCGGTCGTGGACCGGCGGGCGCTCGTGGCGAGCGTCTGGGAGGACGAGTCCCTCGGGGTCGGCTCCAACACGGTGGACGTCCACCTCGCGCGGCTGCGGGCGAAGCTCGGCCCGAGCGGGGCCTTGATCCGGACCGTGCGCGGCGTGGGGTACCGCGTCGCGGACTCCCCGGCGGACTCGGCCGCCGGAGGCCGCTGACGTGGGTCGCCACCTCTCAGGAGCCGCGCGGGTGGCGGTCGTGGCGACGGTGCTGATCGCCGCCCTGTACGTCGCCGCTGCGGCGCTCATCGACGCCTTCGCCGCCCGGCGCGTGCTCTGGGAGGTCGACCAGCGGCTCTCGAACCGCCTCTCGGTCGTGGCGAGCCTTCCCGACCCCTTGGCGAAGACCATCCCCGACGACGTCGGGACCGACGGCGCCCCCGTGTACGTCTGGCGCGTCTCGCCCGCGGGCTCGCTCCTCCCGCTCACCGACGGCGCGCCGCGGCTGCCCGACACCGCCACGGACAGCGCGTCGGGACCGCTCAGTGTCGTGCTCCCCGGCGGCGCGGCGTACCGGGTCACCGCGCGCCGCTTCAGGGGTGGCCTCCTCCTCGCCGCCCAGGACCTCGCCGGGCCGTCCCACATCGAAGGGGTCCTGCTGGCCGGCGAGCTCGTGCTCGGGCCGGTGCTGCTGCTGGCAGTCTTCGGCGGCGTCCTCGTCATCGGGCTCCGCGCGGCGGCGCCTGCCGAGTCGGCGCGCCGGCGCCTCCAGGAGCTCACCGCCGACGCATCCCACGAGCTGCGGACGCCGCTCACCGTGATCGAAGCGGAGATCGAGCTCGCACGCTCCGGCGCCCCCGACCCGGCGGCCGACAGGGAGGCCCTCGACCACGTCGCACGGGAGAGCCGGCGCCTGAAGGCGATCGTCCAGGACCTTCTGTGGCTGGCCCGCTTCGACGCGGCGCCGCGCCGTCCGGCGCCCGTCCTCCTCGACGTCGGCGCCGTGGCAGCCGACGCGGCGTACCGGTTCGACGCCGTCGCGGCGTCCCGGGGGATCACGATCGAGACCGACGCCGCACCCGCACCGCTGCTCGCCCCCGCCGAGTGGCTGGACCGCCTGGTCGGGACCCTCGTCGACAACGCCTGCCGCTACGCGCCGGATGGCGGCCGGGTGCGCGTGGCCACGGGCGTGCGCGACGGCCGCTCCGTGCTGTGCGTCGAGGACGACGGGCCGGGAGTGCCGCCGGACGAGCGCCCGCGCCTGTTCGACCGGTTCCACCGCGCCTCGGAGGTGCCCGGCGGCGCGGGTCTGGGACTCGCCATCGCCGACGCCGTCGTGCGGTCGACCGGGGGGCGCTGGCGGGTGGACACCTCGGCGCTCGGCGGGGCGCGCTTCCAGGTCTCGTGGCGGCGTCCCGCGCGAGGGGGCCCTGACGGGCCCTCGCCTCAGCAGCGCGCGACGTCGGCACCTTCGAGCTCGAGGAGCCGGCGCTTGAGCGCGACCCCGCCGCCGTAGCCGCCGAGCCGCCCGCCGGACGCGACCACGCGGTGGCAGGGGAGGACGACGGGGAGCGGGTTGGCGCCGTTCGCCTGACCGACGGCGCGCGCGGCGCCCGGGCGCCCGACGCGGCGGGCCAGCTCGCCGTACGTGACGGTCTGCCCGTAGGGGATGTCGGCCAGGGCGTGCCACACCGACAGCTGGAACGGGGTGCCGCGCGGGCACAGGGGGAGCGTGAAGGCCGTGCGGGCTCCGGAGAGGTACTCCTCGAGCTGCGACGCGGCCATGGCCAGGACCGCCCCTGCGGCACCGCTCGGCCGCGCCGTGGGCGCACCGAACGCGGCGCGCTCGGTCTCGGGATCGCCTGGCAACCCGACGCCGGTTAGCCCCTCGGCGTCCCCCTCGAGGAGGAACGGTCCCACCGGCGTCCGCAGCACGAGCCTTCGGGTCGTGCGGCCTCCGGTCATCGGGCCAACGGTCATGCGGCCTCCTCTCTCGCAGCGTGCGACGTGACGGACCACAGGTGCGCGAGCGCGTAGGAACGCCAGGGGCGCCACCGGGAAGCGAGCGCCGCGGCCGCCGAGGGCGACGCGGGGGCGCCGAGGCGCTCGAGCGCCCGGCGCACCCCGAGGTCCCCCGGCAGGAACACGTCGGGATCGCCCAGCGCGCGCAGCGCGATGCACGAGGCGCTCCAGCGCCCGATGCCCGGGATCGCCAGGAGGCGCGCCTCGACCTCGGCGCGGTCGGTCCCGGGGTCGAGGACGAGCGTGCCGTCCTCCACGGCCCTCGCGACCGCCAGCAGCGCCCGCCGGCGAGACGACGGCATCGCCAATGCGCCGTCGCCGACGGCGAGCACCTCGGCCGGGGAGGGGAAGACCCGTGGCACGGCCGGGAAGGCTCCGCCCTCGGGGGCGATGCTCGAGACGAGGCCGTCGGTCAGCTCGGGGCCGGCCGCGGCGACGAGGCGCGCGACGACCCCGCTCGCCGCCGCGACCGAGACCTGCTGGCCGGCGACGGCCCGGACGGCCGCCTCGAAGCCGTCGACCGCACCGGCGACGCGCCGTCCGGGGGACGCGGCCACGACGGGCCCGAGCAACGGGTCGGCGCCGAGCACGCCGGCGACCGCCACGGGGTCGGCGTCGAGGTCCAGGAGCCGCCGGCAGCGCGCGACGGCGGGCGAGAGGTCCCGCAGGTCCGCCAGGGTGAGCGAGGCGGCGACGTGGCCGTCCCCTTGCCGCAGCGACACGACCCCGTGCCCGTGGGGCAGGCGGAGCGTGCGCGTGTAGCGACCGTCCGCCCACGTCTCGATGCCGGGGACCGCCCGCGCCCCGAGGAACCCCAGGAGCTCGTCGAGGGCCATCGGGTGGCGGTAGGGGAGCCGAAGGGCGAGCGTGCCGGGCCCGCCAGAGCGGCTCCGGTGCCGATCCCGCGCCGCGCGCCGACGGAGCTCGGTCGGGCTGCGGGCCAGGACCGCCCTCAGCGTGTCGTTGAACTGCCTGACGCTCGAGAACCCTGCGGCGAAGGCGATGTCCGCCATCTTGAGGTCGGTCGTCTCGACGAGCAGCCGCGCGGTCTGCGCACGTTGCGCGCGGGCGAGGGCGAGCGGGCCGGCGCCGACCTCGGCGACGAGGATGCGGTGCAGCTGGCGGGTGCCGTAGCCGAGCGCCGAGGCGAGCCCGGCGACCCCCTCGCGGTCGACGAGGCCGTCGGCGATGGCGCGCATGGCCCGCGCCGCGACGTCCGCACGCACGTTCCACTCCGGAGAGCCCGGGACGGCGTCGGGACGGCATCGCAGGCAGGCTCGGTAGCCGGCCCGCTGCGCGGCGGCGGCGCTCGGGTAGAAGGCCACGTGGGCGCGCGCCGGGGTACGGGCGGGGCAGCTCGGCCGGCAGTAGATCCCCGTCGTCGACACCGCCGTGAAGAACCACCCGTCGAAGCGCGGGTCACGCGAGCGCACCGCCTGGTAGCAGCGCTCGAAGTCCTCGACCACGCCGCCATCGTCGCGCCTCGCGGCGTTCCCGTCCGGCGGGAATCGGACACGGACTACGGTCACGGTGTGCCCTTCGTGGCGCGTGACGGCGCGCGGATCTGGTGGTCCTCGGAGGGCGGGGGGCCACCGGTCCTGCTCGTCATGGGTCTCGGTTACCCGGCGTCGATGTGGTACCGGGTGCTGCCCTACCTCGTCGACGGCTACCGAGCCGTGACCTTCGACAACCGCGGCGTCGGCGCGACCGGGGTGCCTCCTGGCCCCTACTCGATCGAGCAGTTGGCGGACGACGCGGTCGCGGTCCTCGACGCCGCCGGCGTGGAGTCGGCGCACGTGGTCGGCGCGTCGATGGGCGGCTTCATCGCCCAGGAGATCGTGCTGCGCCACCCCGGGCGCGTGCGCTCGCTCGTGCTCGCGTGCACCCACGCGAACGGGCCCGAGGCCGTCCCGCCCGAGCCCGACGCGCTGGCGATGCTCACCGACCGGACCACGCTGGGTCCGCGCGAGGCCGCCCTGCTGGCCCGGCCCTTCATCTACGCTCCCGACACCCCAGAGGAGGTCGTCGAGCAGGACATCGCCGTGCGGCTCCGCCAACCCACCGCCCCGGAGGGCTACGCGAACCAGCTCGCGGCGGTCGTCGCGCACCGGGGTACCTTCGACAGGCTCCCGCAGGTCCGGGTCCCGACGCTCGTCGTCCACGGCACGGCGGACCGGCTGGTGCACCCCGCCAACGCGCCCCTCCTCGCAGGTCGGATCCCCGGCGCGCGCCTCGTCATGGTCGAGGGTGCGAGCCACCTCCTCTTCTCGGACAGGACCGAGGAGACCGGCACCGTGATCCGTGCCTTCCTCGACGAGGTCTCGGCGCAGACGGGCGCTCAGCGCTGAGGGGCGCTCGGCACCGACGGGCTCTCGGCACCGACGGGCTCTCGGCACCGACGGGCTCTCGGCACCGACGGGCTCCCGGCACCGACGGGCTCTCGGCACCGACGGGCTCTCGGCACCGACGGGCTCTCCCGGCACGGGTCAGGAGCCGCTCCCGGCGCGCAGCACCGTCGCCGCCCACGTGTACCCGGTGCCCGCTGCGAGCAGCACGACGATCCCGCCGGGCCGGACGAGCCCGCTGCGCAGCGCGCGGTCGTACCCGAAGACGGAGTCCACCCCGCTCATGTGCCCGGTGTCGTCGAGGTAGACCGCCTGCTCCGGGGCGATCCCGAGCGCGGCGCAGACCGCCTCGTGCATGGACCGCTTCATGTGCAGCGGGCACAGGAGCGCGATCGGCTCGGATGCGGCGCCGCTGCGCTCCATCGCCGCGCGCGCGACGCGGGTGAAGTTCGCCGTGCTCACGGCGTCGAGGCGCGCCTTCATTCCTTGCGGGTCCTCGACGTCGAGGCGCGCGAGCCCCTCCCCGGCGCGCCAGGGTCGGACGCTCCCGCCGACAGGCACCTTGACCTGGAGCGACAACGAGCCGTCCGTCACCGCCGCGGAGGCGAGCACCTCCGCGCCGGCGTCCTCGTCCTCGCGGCGCTGGCGCTCGACGAGGGCCGCCACCGCTCCGTCGCCGAAGTTGAACATGAAGCGCGACCGGGTGTTCGTGTAGTCGAGGAGGTAGGACTCCCGGCACGCGCCGACGAGCAGGATCCTGGCGAGCTCGGGCTCCGAGCGGAGCATGTCGCGTGCCACGCGCAACGCCACCGGCCCCCCGCAGGACACGTAGTCGAGCTCGAGCGCGAAGGCGCGGTCCGCGCCGAGCCGGTGCGCGATGTGCGGCGCGGCCTGCCAGACCGGGTACTCCTTGTAGGTCGAGCCGAAGTAGCACACGACGTCGAGCGACTGCGGGTCGATCTCGTGCTCGGCGATGAGCGCCGTGGCGGCCTCGACGGACATGTCCGTGACGTGCTCGTCGGGAGCGGCGAGGTGCTTGCCGCGCAGGCCGAACCGGTCGACGAGGACCTCCTCGGGTATCCCCGAGCGTGCCGCGATCTCGGCCGCTGGCATCCAGCGCGCCGGGAGGTAGGTGGCGGTCGCCGCGAGGCGGACCACGCCGCTCACGCGGGAGGCTCCGACCCGTAGCGGGACCGGAGCTCCGCCTTGTCCACCTTGCCCGTCGCCGAGCGGGGGAGGGCGTCGGCGAAGCGGACGGCGCGGGGGACCTTGTAGCTGCCGAGGCGCCCGGCGCACCAGGCGCGGACCTCCTCGGCTCCGAGCGAGGAGCCGCCGGCGCGCACGACGACCGCGAGTCCCGCCTCGCCCCAGCGGTCGTCGCGCACCGCGATCACGGCAGCCTCTGCGATATCGGGGTGGGCGGCGAGGACTGTCTCGATCTCGGCGGGGTAGACGTTCTCGCCCCCCGAGATGTACATGTCCTTCAGACGGTCCCGGATCCGGTAGAAGCCCTCCCCGTCGCGCTCGGCGACGTCGCCGGTGCGGAGCCAGCCGCCTCGCGTCGCGAGCGCCGTGGCCTCCTCGTCCTGCCAGTACCCGAGGAAGACGTTCGGCCCGCGGACGACCAGCTCCCCGGTCGCCGGGCCGTCCAAGAGGGCGCCGGTCAGGGGGTCGGAGAGGCCCACGTCCACGTGCGGGTACGGCTTGCCTGCCCAACCGAGGTGGCCGGCGGCGTCCTCGGCGGGCAGGCAGAGGACGTTGGGCGAGGCCTCGGTCAGCCCGTAGCCCTGGAGGATGCGGACGCCGCGGTCCTGCCAGCGACGTAGCAGGGTCCCGGGCATGGGCGCCCCCCCGACCAGCACGTAGCGGAGGCTCGTGAGGTCCGTCGCGTCGAAGCGCTCGTGGGTCGCGAGGAACTGGTAGATGGCCGGGACGCCCATCATCGTGGTGACGCGCCGCTCCTGGACGAGGTCGAGGACCGACGAGGCGTCGAAGGTGTGCTCGAGGACGACCGTCGCCCCCTTCCACCACGCGAGGAGCGGCTGGCAGTTCCAGCCCCCCACGTGGAACTGGGGGAGCACCTGCAAGACGACGTCGTCGGCCGTCACCTCCGCCATCCGGTCGAAGGACAGGTTGGTCCAGAACACGTTGGCGTGGCTCAGCAGCGCGCCCTTCGGCCGGCCCGTCGTCCCCGAGGTGTAGAACACGAAGAGCGGCGTTGCGTCCTCGACCCCTGCGGGCCCGGCCCCGCAGCCGCCCGTTGCCGTTCCCCGGCCGGCCGCTGTGGGCCCGCCGATGTCCGCGAGCTCCTCGATCGAGACGAGCTCGGCACCCGGGGCGCGTGCGAGCGCCTCGCGGGCGAGCGCCTCCAGCGCGTCTTCGGTCACCAGCCAGCGCGCGCCGCAGTGCGCGAGCTGGTAGGCGAGCTCGTCGGGCGACTGGCGCCAGTTGAGCGGCACGACCACGAGCCCATCAAGCGCCGCGGCGAAGACGATCACGACGTACTCGGGACGGTTCGCCGACAGCACGGCGATGCGCTCGCCCACGGACGCGTCGCGGAGCCGCCCCGCCGCCGCGTGGGCTGCACGGTGGAGCTCCCCGTAGGTGTGCGCGACGCCGCCGTGCTCGATCGCCACGCGTCCGGGGGTCGCACGGGCGCGGTCGCAGAGCCAGCGGCCGATGGTGAGGTCTCGTCCCATGTCGCGGTGGCGGGGCAGGGGCGCCGTGGCGCCCCTGCCCTCGCCGTTCAGTGCCCCCTGGGGCTCACGCTGTCCCCGACGATGTGAAGGTCATCTTCTTCGCCAGCTTGGTCGTGAAGAAGCCCTTGATCATCTTCACGAAGCCCTGCTTCCCGTCTGTCTTTGTGACCATGGCGATCTCGGTCTCCCGGTCGGCCGGCCCACCCTTGGGGGTGTACCTGGCGGTCGGGAGGAGCCCGCCGGTCGAGACGCTGCCGAGGTGGGTCTTGGCCTTGAGCACCTCTGTGCGGGTGATGTGGCCGGACTTGATCACCTTCTTCAGCAGCGCGCTCTCGATCCATGCCTGGCCGAACCCGTACTCGTAGTAGCCGTCGGGGATCTGGGTCGGGAAGTACCGGTGGGTGGCCTCGAGCATCAGCTTCATGCCGGCGGACTTCTTGGTTGTCCCCCACGGTGCGAGGTACCCGAGCACCCAGGCACCCTGCATGGCGGGCTCCGCCGCCGTCGGCTTGCCCGATGTGGTGCCGTTTGTGGTCATCAGGTACTCGGACCATGCCGGCCCCTGCAGGATCCACTGCGGGTGGTACCCGAGGAGCGCCGCGGTGCCGATGAGGTAGGCGGCCTCGGTCGGCAGGATCGTGCACACCACGTACTGCGCGCCGGCGTTCTTGAGCGCCGTCGCCTGGGACGTGAAGGTGGTCTCGGCCGCTGTCGCGGTCTGCTGGGAGACTGTGCTCAGGTGGTACGCCTTGACCGCTGTGGTGTAGCCCTTCAGGCCGTCCTTTCCGTACGCTGTGTTGTTGTAGACGATGCCGAACTTGGCGCTCTTCTTGTGGAGTGTGTGCGCCACGTAGTACAGGGCGTTGGCGACTGTGACGGCGTAGGGCGTCCCCTGCACCAGGTTGATCCGGTGGTTCACGAACGACGAGTCCTGCGCCGCCGTGCCGAGCAGGACGTGCTGGGACGCCGCCTGCGACTCGATCGCCGAGGTGGTCGGGCTCCCCAGAGACTGGGCGATGAAGAGCACCTTTGTCACCATTGTGTCGTAGTCGCTGACGTGCTTCTGCGGTGTGTAGCCGTCGTCCTTCACGACGAGCTTCACCTTCCACCCGTCGATGCCGCCGTGGTGGTCGATCCAGTCGAAGTACGCCTTGTTCCCGGCGGTGAGCGGCTTGCCGATCAGCGCGGCCGGTCCCGTGAGCGGCGTGATCACCCCGAGGGTGATGGTCTTGTGCTTGGATGTGACGCCCGGCGCGGAGCCCGCCGCGCCCGCGGCGCCTGCGCCCGCGACGACGAGCGCCGCTGCGGTGCACGCAGCCAGCGTGCAGGCGCCACCTGCTCGGATGAGCGTTCGTAGCATGTTCACCTCGTTCTCTCGCTCGTTACTGCGCTTGCCTTCGACACTGCGTGTGCACTCGGCACAGGACGGGCGTGGTCCCCGTTCCCTCGGGGCCCTCCGCCGCACGAGGTCCTGCGCCCTGCTGCCGCGTCCCCCCCTCACCTCCTTTCATTCCGCCGCCGGACCCGCGTCCGCCGCGTTCGCATCGGTGCCCGCCCCCGCGCCGGCGCGCGCCGGGCTCCCCTCCGTCGCCGCCGCAAGCCGGCGCGGCGCCGGGTACCCGGATCGGCGCGCGACCCACCTCGTGAGGCGCCGCGCGAGGCCGACGACGCCGCCCGGCTCGACGAGCAGGAAGACGACGAGGAACACCCCGTAGACGACCTCAGAGGCGCTGCCCGGCGAGATGACGCCGTTGTTCGAGAGGAACGTGAGGGTTGTGGACACGTTCTGGAGCAGGGCCGGGAGCCCGACGACGAAGAGCGCCCCGAGGAGGGGCCCCCACGTCGAGGCCATCCCGCCGACCACGATCATCACGACGTACTGGATGGAGAGGAGCAGTCCCCAGTCCGAGGGGACGGCGAAGCTGAGGAAGGACCCGTAGAGGGCGCCGGCGATCCCCGCGAGCACCGAGGAGATGACGAACGCCCGGATCTTGGTGCGTGCGACGTTCACGCCGATGACGGCCGCGGCGAGCTCGCGGTCTCGGACCGCCACCATGCTCCTGCCGAGGTTGGACCGCCCGACGTTGCGGACGTAGCCCGTCCCGAGGACGAGCAGGAGGAGCGCGAGGTAGTAGTAGCACTGGCTGCGTGTGAACGTGTGGCCCGCCACCGTGACGCCGTTGGCGAAGTTCCACGACCCGAACGTGACCGGAGGCAGGGACTCGCCCCCGGGACCACCCGAGAAGCGTGTCCAGGTCTCCAGGACGTAGTAGCCGATGTACACGAGCCCGATCGTGACGATCGCGAGGTACAGGCCCCGGAGGCGCAGGGCCGCCGGCCCCGTCACCGCGCCGAGGATGCCCGCCGCCACCCCGGCCGCCGGGATCCACAGCGCGGCGGTGAGGTGGAGGTGCCCGCCGAGGTACCCGCCGACGTAGGCACCGGCGGCGAGGAAGAAGGCGTGGCCGAGCGAGATCTGTCCCGTCCAGCCGGTCAGCACGTCGAGCCCGAGGGCGCCGATGGCCGCGATCAGCACGAAGGCGAAGGTCGAGCGCCAGTACCCGTCGACCCAGAAGGGCACGCCGAGGGCGACCACCACGAGGGCGAGACGGCGGGCAAGGGCCGCCGGCCGCCGTGCCAGCCTGCCGTTGCGCCCCCGAGCGAGGCGAAGGTCCCGAGCCGCCCCGAGCGGGGGCGCCGAGCTCCCCGCCGGAGCCTGCGGGGCCCGGAGGAGCTCGTCGGTCACAGGCGCTCCGCCGGCTTGGAGCCGAACAACCCGTACGGCCGGATCAGGAGGACGAGGATCATCACGAGGTAGGGGGCGATGAGGTAGAAGTCGTTGCCCAGCCAGGGAGCGTGCTCGGGCTGGTACCCCTGGACGAGCTCCTGGATGACGCCGATGGCGAACCCGCCGACGATCGCGCCGGTCGGCGAGTCCAGGCCGCCGAGGATGATGGCGGGAAAGGCGAGCAGCGCGATGTTGCTCATTGTGGGGTTGACCGTGCTCGGGTACCCGCCCAGGAAGACCCCGCCCACGCACGCGACGGCCCCCGCGATGAACCACGCGATCGCGTAGACGCGCCGCAGGGGGATCCCGACCGCGATCGCCGCCTCGGGGTCCAGCGCTGCGCTGCGCATCGCCAGGCCGTACCTGGTGAACCGGGTGAAGGCGCCGTAGACGAGGAGGACCACGACCGCGGCGACGATCGTCCAGATCTGCACCCAGAAGAACTCGAAGCTGCCGGCGTGCAGCGCGCTCGATCCCCAGACGTCGCCGTTGCCCCGCGGGTAGTTGCCGAAGAGGGTCGGGAGGACCGCTCCGATCACCGCCGCGAGCCCGAGGGTGAGCATCACGATCGTGAACTCGGGGCGCCCGATCGCGAACCGGACGACACCCAGCTGGAACCCCAGCCCGACCAGCGCGGTGAGGAGGGCCCCGACGACGAAGGCGGCCCAGAAGGGGAGGTCCTCGGTGAGCACCAGCCAGGACGTCACGAAGGCGCCGAGCGCGAGGAGCGCGCCCTGGGCGAAGTTGATCACCCGGCTGGAGCGGTAGACGACGGTGAAGCCGAGCGCGACCAGCGCGTAGATGGCCCCGAGGGCGACGCCTGCGAACAGGAGCTGGACGAAGGTCGTCACGGCGCCGCCTCCGCGTGGCCCGGTGTGCCGCGCTCGTGCCCGGGGGCGGGCTCCCCGAGGTAGGCGCGGACGACGTGCGGGTCCGACTGCACCTCGGCAGGCGTGCCGAGGCAGATGGGGCGCCCGAAGTCCAGGACGAGGACCCGTTGCGCGAGGCCCATCACCACGCTCATGTCGTGCTCGACCAGCACGATCGCCACGCGCGTGCGCTCGTGCAGCCTGCGGACCAGGTCGACGATCTCGCCGCGCTCGTCGCGGCTCATCCCCGCGACCGGCTCGTCGAGGAGCAGGAGCCGCGGCTCCATCGCGATGGCCCGGGCGATCTCCACGCGCTTTTGGAGCCCGTAGGGGAGCGCGCCGACAGGGTGCAGCGCGTAGGCGCCGAGGCCCGTCTCGTCGATGGCGGCCATGGCTGCGTCCCGGTTGCGCGCCTCCTCACGGCGCGCGGACGGGAGCGCCAGGCCGGCACGCACCGCGCCGGCATGCATGAGGTGCACGCGTCCGGCGAGGACGTTGTCGAGCACGCTGCTGTGAGGGAAGAGGCCGAGGTTCTGGAACGTCCGAGCGATCCCCGCTCGGGCCAGATGGTGGGGCCGCATGCCCGACATGTCCTCGCCGAAGCACCGGATCCGACCGGCGGTCGGGTCGTAGACCCGGCTGAGCAGGTTGAACAGCGAGGTCTTCCCCGCGCCGTTGGGCCCGATGACGGCGAACAGCTCGCCCTCGCCGACGTCGAAGCTGACGTCCGTGAGCGCCCACAGCGCGCCGAAGCGCAGGCTGACGTCCTGCACTTCGAGCGCACGGGTCCCTGTCACAGCGCCGCTCCGAGGTAGGCGGCGCGGACGGCGTCGTCCGCGAGCAGCGCGGCGGTGGGCCCCTCGGCGCGAACGCGCCCGGAATCGAGCAGGTAGGCGTGCTCGGAGAGCGCGGCGGCCATCGCGCTGGACTGCTCGACGAGGAGGATGGACAGACCGGTACGGGCACGCACCTCGCGCAGCACCGTCGCGATGCCGGCCACGACGAGCGGCGCGAGCCCGAGGGAGGGCTCGTCGAGCAGGAGGAGCTGCGGCTCGGACATGAGCGCCCGTCCGATCGCGAGCATCTGCTGCTCCCCGCCCGACAAGAGGCCCGCCGGTTGCCCCATGCGCTCGCCGAGGACGGGGAAGAGCTCGAGCACCAGCTCCTGGCGCGCCGAAGTCCGCTTTCGGTCGCGCGAGACGAACGCCCCCGCCCGCAGGTTCTCGGCGACCGAGAGGTCCCCGAACACGTGACGCCGCTCGAGCACCTGGGAGATGCCGAGGCGGACGAGCCGGTCGGCGGCCGCGCCGGTCACGTCGCGCCCCCTGACGCGCACGCGCCCGCTGGTGATCCGGCCCCCGTGGAAGCCGAGGATGCCCGAGACGGCCCGCAGGATCGTGGTCTTGCCGGCGCCGTTGGGTCCGAGGAGGCAGACCGCACCGCCGTCGGGGACCTCGAGGGAGATCGCTTCGGCTGCGAGGACGCCGCCGTAGGCGACGCTCACACCCTCGAGCTCGAGCACCGGCTCGGCGGCCATCGTCCTCCCCCCGCCCACGTGCCGTCGCGGGCCGCGACATGACAGGTGAATCAGCTGACGGATTACACGATCGCAACAGGGTTGTCAAGCAGGGGTGTGGGGGCGATCCGACGTGCCGCGGGTCCTCGGCAGGGCTCCGACGTGGCGTTCCTGCTTGACAAGCAGGGCGGCGGTCACTTGAATGACAGGCGATTCACCTGTCGTAGATGACGGATGGATCGGGCGTGGACGACAAGGTGAACGGTGGGGGGGTGCTGGTCGGTCGATGTCCTCCGTCGTCAGCGGGCAGAGCGACTCGATGGCAGACGGCACGCCGGTCCCGCGTGCCCGGTCGCGTCCGCGCGGACCGCAGACGCGGGGCCGCAGGACGCGTCGGCGGCTCCTCGACGCGGCCGAGGCGGTCTTCGCCGAGCACGGCTTCCACGACGCCTCGATCGTCCGCATCGTCGAGCGTGCCGGGGTCGCCCAAGGCACCTTCTACATCTACTTCCGGTCCAAGCTCGAGATCTTCGAGGAGCTCGTCGCCGACCTGAACTCGCGCATGCGCGAGGAGATGTCCAAGGGCGCGGCGGCGGGCGGCGGCGACCGTCTCGAGGCAGAGCGCGGCGGCTTCGCCGCCTTCTTCCGGTTCACCGCCGAGCACCCCGCCCTGTTCCGCGTGATCCGCGAGGCCGAGTTCGTGGCGCCCGAGGCGATGCACCGGCACTACGAGAAGATCATCGACGGGTACGTCCGGGCGCTCAGCGCGGCCATGGAGGCCGGCCAGGTCGAGCCGTGCGACCCGACGGTCCTCGCGTGGGGGCTCATCTCGGTCGGCCAGCTGGTCGGGCTGCGATGGATCGTGTGGGACCGCAGGGACGCCATCCCCGACGAGGTGTTCGAGCAGTGCATGGTCGTGGTCGCGCGCATGCTCGGGCGCGGGCCGCGCCGCTCCGGCGACTGACTGGGCCGCTCCGCTCCGGCGGCTGACTGGGCCGCTCAGAGCGACGCGAGCGCCCGCTTCGCGGAGGCGGCGATGCCGCTCCCGTCGAGGCCGTGGGCAGCGAGGATGTCGTCGGGCTTCCCGTGGGGGAGGTAGGCGAGCGGCAGCCCGCAGGTGACGACCGAGCCGGTGCCGATCGAGGCGGCGATGCGCGCACCGACGCCGCCGTCTGCGATGCCGTCCTCCGCCGTGACGACGAGGGCATGGGAGGCAGCCTCGTCGAGCATCACGGGGTCAAGCGGGCTCGCGACGCGCACGTCCCAGACGCTCGCCTCGATCCCGTCGGCGGCGAGGACCTCCGCCGCGCGCTCGCAGGCGTCGAGGAGCTTACCCACGCCGAGCAGGCAGACCGATCCGTCTCCGGCGACCAGGCGCCGCGCGCGGAGCCCCGAACCGGTCTCGGCGGCGTGCCGGGCAGGCGTCTTTGGCCACCGGATGGCCACCGGGCCGTCCTGCACGTCGAGCGCGTCGTGGAGCATGACCCCGAGCTCCTCGTAGGAGGAGGGCGCGAGCACCGTCATGCCGGGGACCTTGGTGAGCAGGGCGAGGTCGAGGATCCCGTGGTGGCTCGGCCCGTCGTCGCCGGTCACGCCGGCGCGGTCGAGGCAGAAGACCACCGGCAGGCGGTGGAGGCCGACGTCGTGGACCACCTGGTCCCACGCCCGGTTGAGGAACGTGGAGTACACGGCGACCACGGGACGCAGACCGCCCATCGCCATCCCCGCCGCCACGGTGACGGCGTGCTGCTCGGCGATGCCGACGTCGACGAGGCGGTCGGGGTACCGCTCTGCGAAGGGGATCAGGCCCGTCGGGCCCGTCATCGCCGCCGTGACGGCCACCAGCTCGGGCCGCGCCTCGGCTTCCCGGACGATCGCGGTCCCGAATGCCTCCGTGTACGTGCGCACGGTGCCCTTGGGGACCCGCGGCATGCCGGTCACGACGTCGAAGGGGGAGACGTCGTGGAGGCACTTTTCCCCGTCGTCCTCGGCAGGGGCGTACCCGCGCCCCTTGACGGTGTGGACGTGCACGACGACCGGGCCCGCGACTGCCGCCGCGCGCCGGAGGGCGTCGTCGAGCGCGCCGAGGTCGTGGCCGTCGACCGGGCCCATGTAGGCGAAACCGAGCGCGCCGAAGAAGGCCGGCGGCGAAGAGGGGCGCCCGGCAGCACCGGCGCCCGCGCAGGCGGTGGTCAGCGGAGAGACGGTTGGCGCGTAGGACCGGCCGTTGTCGTTCAGGACCACCACCACGCGCCGGCCGTGCACCCCGATGTTGTTCAGGCCTTCGTAGGCGAGCCCGCCGGTGAGCGCGCCGTCGCCCACCACGGCGACCACGTGGTAGTCCTCACGCCGTGCGTCGCGCGCGCGGGCGAGACCGTCGGCGTAGCCGAGTGCGGTGGAGGCATGGCTGTTCTCGACGATGTCGTGCGCGGACTCGGCACGGTTGGGGTACCCGGAGAGCCCTCCGGGCTTGCGGAGCGCCGCGAACCCCTCAGCCCTCCCGGTCAGCAGCTTGTGCACGTACGCCTGGTGCCCGGTGTCCCAGACGATCCGGTCACGGGGCGAGTCGAAGGCGCGGTGGAGGGCGATCGAGAGCTCCACCGCCCCGAGGTTCGACCCGAGGTGGCCGCCGGTGCGGGACACGGACTCGACGAGGAAGCGTCGCAGCTCGGTGGCGAGGCGCTCGAGGCCGGCGCGGTCCATCGTGCGCAGGTGCGCGGGTTCGAGGCCGGCCAGCACGGGCGGGGGGCCCTCCGGCCGGTCGTCGGCGCCCGCAGTGACGGGGCCGTGGCCGTTGGCATGGGACTGGCCGTTGGCACGGGACTGGCCGTTGGCATGGGACTGGCCGTTGGCATGGGACTGGCCGTTGCCGTTGGCACGGAGGTTCCCGTCCCACGGCGCGGGCGTGCCCGCCGGCTCCCGCTGCGTCACGGTGTCGCGCACGGTGGTCACGGCCGGTCAGTGCGTGTTCACGAGCGCGCGCAGGGACTCGCGCAGCGAGCCCATGGACGCGATCACCGCCGAGGGCTCGTAGCCGCAGTGCGCCATGCAGTTGTTGCAGCGAGGGTCCTTGCCCCTCCCGTACTTCGACCAGTCGGTCGTCTCGACGAGCTCCTTGTACGACGAGACGTAGCCGTCGGACATGAGGTAGCAGGGCCGTTGCCACCCGAGCACCGAGTAGCTCGGGATCCCCCAGGCCGTGCACTGGAAGTCCCGCTTCCCCTCCAAGAAGTCGAGGAAGAGCGGCGAGTGGTTCAGTCGCCACTTCTTCCGCTTGCCGGCGAATGCCTCGCGGAAGAGCTTGCGGGTCTGCTCGACCCCGAGGAAGTGCTCCTGGTCGGGCGCCTTCTCGTAGGCGTAGGCGGGCGAGATCATCATGGCGTCCACCTGGAGGTCGTCGTTCAGGAAGTCGAGGAGGTCGCGCACGGTCTTGGGCGAGTCCGTGTTGAAGAACGTGGAGTTCGTGGTCACGCGGAACCCGCGGCGCTTCGCCTCCCGGATCGCCTCGACGGCCGTGTCGAAGACCCCCTCCCGGTCGACCGCCGCGTCGTGGCGCTCCCTGAGGCCGTCCATGTGGACGACGAAGGAGAAGTACTCGCTCGGGGTGAACTTGTCGAGCCTGCGCATGAGCAGCACGGCGTTCGTGCACAGGTAGACGTAGATCTTGCGCTTGACGAGCGCCTCCACCATCTCGGCGATCTGCGGGTGCAGGAGCGGCTCGCCTCCGGCGATCGACACCATCGGCGCGTCGCTCTCCTCCACCGCGTGCACCACGTCTGTGACGCTGAGCCGCTTGCGGAGGATGTCGGTGGGGTGCTGGATCTTGCCGCAGCCCGGGCACGCGAGGTTGCACGCGAACAGCGGCTCGATCTCCACGATGAACGGGTAGTACTTGCGGCCCTTCAGCCGCTGCCGGAGCAAGTGGGCCCCGATCTTCATGTTCTGCTTCAGGGGAATGGGCATCAGCGCACCTGTAGTGGTAGAGCGAATCGGACGGTTTCTGTCGTGGTCCTGCGCTCGTCGACCTGCACGGGTCCGAGGGCCGCGAGGGCCTCGACCAGCTCGGTCACGACGGGCTCGGGGGCGGACGCACCTGCGGTGACGCCGACGGTGCCAGCACCGTCGAGCCACGAGAGACGAAGCTGGCCGGCGTCCTCCACCAGCTCCGCACGACATCCCTCCCGCCTGGCCACCTCCACGAGCCTGGCCGTGTTCGACGAGTTCGCAGAGCCGACGACGAGGAGGAGGTCGCAGTCGCGGGCGATCGCCCGGACGGCGTCCTGGCGGTTCTGCGTGGCGTAGCAGATGTCGTCGGTGCTCGGCCCGGCGATGCCGGGGTAGCGGCGCCGGAGCGCGTCGACGACCTCGGCGGTCTCGTCGGTGGCGAGGGTCGTCTGGGTGAGGTAGGCGACCGGCGTGCCGGGGTCGAGGGCGAGGTCGTCGACCTCCTCGGGCGTGCTCACGACGTGCATGCGCTCGGGCGCCTCTCCGTAGGTCCCCACGACCTCCTCGTGGTCCGAGTGGCCGACGAGGACGATGTCGTAGCCCCGCGAGGCGTAGCGGCGCGCCTCGTGGTGCACCTTGGCCACGAGGGGGCAGGTCGCGTCGATCACCGTGAAACCCTCGCGCGCCCCCGCCTGGGCCCGGACGTCGGGGGAGACCCCGTGGGCGGCGAGCACGACCGTGGCCCCGTCGGGGACCTCGTCGAGCTCCTCCACGAAGACCGCTCCCAGCGCGGCGAGGCGCCCGACCACGTGCGTGTTGTGCACGATCTGGCGGCGGACGTAGACGGGCGCGCCGTAGCGCTCGAGGGCACGCTCGACGATCTCGATGGCCCGCTCCACGCCTGCACAGAACGACCGGGGCGACGCGAGGAGGATCGTGCGGGCCCGGCACGCGCGGCCCCACCGCTCGATCACCTCACGCACGGACGCGCTGCGACGCGCGTCGGCCGACGAGCCGGTGCCGGGGCGAGCCCCGGGGTGCGGGGTCGACCCCTCGGGGGCGAGCACGCCGGGAGGCACGAGCGTGGCCGACGCCGCCATGGCGCCCGGCCCGGGCGCCTCCACCACCGTCCGCACCACCGCGAGGGGTCGGTCGCCGGCCATGGCCGCGGCCCAGGCAGAGTCGTGGTCCACGACCAGGGCGCCGGCGTCGCCCACGGTCGCCTCCGACGGGCCCGAGGTCGAAAGGACCGCCCCCACGGCGACCCGGTGGCCGTCGCGGCGCAGCTCGTGGGCGAGCAGGGTGGCCGAGGGGAGCCGTCGGACGAGCCGCGGCCTGGCACCGCTGGCCGCGGCCCACAGCTCGTCGGCAACCACGAGCTGGCCCGGGGCGAGGTCGGCGCCGAGGCGGCCGGCAGGGCCCGTCACTGCGACCGGCGTGCCCGGCGACAGCCGGGGGACGAGCGCGCGGACGGCGCCGGACACCGAGTCCGCGCCCGAGCCGGTGACGGTGGCGGGGCCCATGGCACGGGCGTCGACCCCGGTCGGCACGAGGACGATCACGGGCTCAGCCACGCCGACCACCCCCGTGCACGAAGCGCCCCAGCGCGCTGATCGGGAAGACCAGCCGGTACAGGTGGTAGTTGATGTAGAAGTCGCCGGGGAAGCCGGTGCCGGTGAACCACGGCTCGTCCCAGGTGCCGTCAGGTCGCTGCGATGCGGCGAGGAACCCGACGCCGCGGGCGGCAGGCTCCGAGCCCGACTCCCCGGCGGCGAGGAGCGCCAGGAGCGCCCAGGCGGTCTGCGACGCGGTCGAGACCCCGCGACCGGCCCACGCGGGGTCGTCGTAGGAGCGGAGGTCCTCGCCCCATCCGCCGTCGTCGTTCTGGCGGGACACCAGCCAGGCGACCGCGCGCCGGATGGCGTCGTGCGACTGGGGCACGCCGGCGGCGACCAGGGCCGGCACCACCGCACCGGTGCCGTACAGGTAGTTGGCGCCCCAGCGCCCGAACCACGAGCCGTCGGCCTCCTGGTGGGCGAGCAGCCACGCGACCCCGCGCGCCATTGCGTCGCGCTCGGAGCGCCTGCCGGCGGCCTCGAGCGCCGCGAGCATCTCGACGACGTGCGCCGTCACGTCGGCGCTCGGCGGGTCGATGAGCTCCCCGAAGTCGCAGAACGGGAGCTTGCGGCAGAGCGTGCGCGTGTTGTCCACGTCGAAGGCCGCCCACCCCCCGTCGCTGCACTGCATCCCGAGCACCCAGTCGGTCGCGCGCTCGATCGACCCGCGGTCGTCCTCGGCGCAGCGCAGCAGCGAGAGCACCACTTCGGCGGTGTCGTCGACGTCGGGGTAGTGGTCGTTCTCGAACTCGAAGGCCCAGCCGCCCGGCGCGAGCTCCGGCCGGCGCACCGACCAGTCTCCGGGCACGGTGACCTCCTCGCCCACCAGCCACCGTGCGGCAGCGGCGAGGACGGGGTCGTCGGCGTCCGTGCCGGCGTCGGACAGCGCGACCACCGACAGCGCCGTGTCCCAGACCGGCGACTGGCAGGCCTCCAGCCTCCGGCCGCGCTCGTCGCGGATGGTGAACCCTTCCAGGCCCCGGAGCGCCGCCTGCAGGACGGGATGCCCGAGCGAGTACCCCCGGAGGTGCAGCGCGATGATCGAGTAGACCCACGGAGGCTGGATCCCGCCCCATCCGCCGTCTGCCTCCTGGCGCTCCACGATCCAGCGTTCGGCCCGCCCGAGCGCCGCCTCGCGCAGCCAGCCCACCGGCCTCTTGGCGTAGCGGCGCGCGAGCGCGTCGGCGCGCTCGAGCGCCCACTCCCACGTGAAGGGCCGGTGCGGCGGGAGCGGAGGCAACCCGCTGCGCAGCTCGTCGACGTCCACGCCGAGGTCGCGCACCGGGCGGTACGTCCCGACGATCGTGAGCGCGACCACGGTCTGTCGGGCCCAGCAGCCGAAGTCGTAGATGTTGAGCGGCAGCCACGGCGGGAAGAACACCAGCTCGGGAGGGAGGACCGGCAGCTCGTCCCACGGCCACTTGCCGAAGAGCGCGAGCCACATCCTCGTGAAGACCCGCGCGCGCTCGAGCCCGCCCTGCTCGCGCACGAATGCGGACGCCGCGGCCATGTGCGGGGCGTCCGGGGGGTCCCCGGCCAGGCGGAGCGCGACGTACGCCTCGAGGGTCGTGGACAGGTCGCCGGGGCCGCCGTAGAAGTTGGCCCAGGTGCCGTCCTCGCGTTGGTTGGCCCGGATCCACCGCGCCGTCTCGGCGGTGTCGCCGTCGTCACGGATGCCGAGGAACTGGCGGAGGAGCAGGTCCTCGGCGTCCATCGTGACGTTCGTCTCGAGCTCGCCCTTCCACCATCCCTGGTCGTGCTGGAGCGCCACGAGCGCCTCGACGGCCCTTTTCAGCGTGACGGCCGCGTCGGCAGCCTCCGCAGCCGGCACGGAAGCCCGCGACGCGGTGCCCGGGGCTCCAGCCGGACGCGCCCTGCGGTCGGTCGCGGTCATCGGTCCCTCGCCGTCACGTACCTGGCCACCTCGGCGAGCTCCTGGCGGGGTCCGTCCGCGAGGTCCACGCGGTCCAGCGCGTCGAGCGCGGCGCGGAGGTGCTCGTCGGCGATCGCCGTCACCGCCTCGCGCACGCCGGCTCGCTCGAGGAGCGCAGTCGCCCGCGCCACGTCGCCGGGCTCGAGCGGGCGAGACAGGATGGCCGCGAGCTCGTCCGCCTCGTCCCCGCCGCGCTCGAACGCCACGGCCACCGGCAGCGCCTTCTTCCGGGCGAGCAGGTCGGAGCCGACCGGCTTCCCGGTGGTGGCGGGTTCCCCCCAGACTCCGAGGAGGTCGTCGACGGCCTGGAAGGCCGTGCCGAGATGCTCGCCGTACTCTCCGAGGGCGTCTGCCACCGTCTCGGCCGCACCCCCGAGCAGGGCCCCGATGCTGCAGGAGGCAGAGAGGAGCGCCCCGGTCTTGCCGCGCTCCATCGCGAGGCACTCCGCCAGGGTGACGCGGGCCCGGGACTCGAAGCGCATGTCGGAGGCCTGCCCCCAGATCATCTTCTGGTTGGCGTCGGCGAGCCGCCGCGCGGCCCCGACACGGGCGGCGTCCGGCGCCTCCAGGAGCACCTGCATCGCCAGGGCGGCGAGGGCGTCGCCCGCGACGATGGCGACCCCCGGGCCGAACTGCGCCCACACGGCCGGCCGGTGCCGTCGCTCGCGGTCGCCGTCGATGATGTCGTCGTGCAGCAGCGAGTAGTTGTGCACGAGCTCGATGGCCACGGCACCGGGCAGCGCATCCTGGTCGTCCCCGCCGACGGCAGCGGCCGCGAGGAGGACGAGCCCCGCGCGCACGTGCTTGCCGCCTCCCGCGAGGTGGTGGCGGACGGGCTCGTGCAGCGTGGGGTCGAGCCGCTCGACCGCCGCGTCGAGGGCCGGCACCACGAGCGCGGCCGCGCGGCCGAGTGCCTCGGGCACCTTCACGACGGGTGCTCCACCGGTGCCCGGCGGGACGAGCGACGTCGTCATGCCGGCGCCGCCTCGAGCTCGCGCGTCGCGGGACGCTCGGATCCGAAGGACGCGACGGCGGCGTCCGCAGCCGCGAGCCCCGAGCGCACGGCCCCCTCCATGGTCGCCGGCCACCCGGTCGCCGTCCACGCGCCGGCGACGAACACCCCGTCGAGGCCGGTGGCCGGGCCGCTGCGCAGCGCCGCCGTGCCGGGCCTTCCCCGGAAGGTCGCCGCGTGCTCGCGGCTGACCACGGCGTCGACGAGCGCGGCGTCGCGCGCGAGCGGGAACAGGTCGCAGATGGCCGCAAAGAAGGTCCGGACGAGCTCGTCGGGACGCGCGCCGGACCAGCTGGTCGCATCCGAGAGGGAGACGACCAGGCACTGGCTCCGGCTCGAGGGCGGGACGCCGGCCGCCTGCGTTCGGTCGAAGACGTACTGGACGGGGGAGGACACGGCCGCGGCGAACGGGAGGTCGGTGACCCGGCGGTCGAGCACCAGGTGGACGTTGACGATCGGTGCGCGGCCGAGGCGGGCGACGTCGCCGAGCGTCCCCTCCGGGAGGACCGACGGCGCCGCGTCGTGCGGGAGGGCGACGACCACCGCGTCGGCGCCGAGGACCCGTCCCCCGGTGCGGACCTGCACGCGAGCCCCCCCGTCGCCGGGTGCCTCCACCGAGTCGACGGCCTTCCCGAGGAGGACCTCCACACCGGCGGCAGCGAGCGCCTGTGCGCCGTGCGCACCGTGCAGCCGCCCGAGCGGGACCGAAGACCACCCGATGTCCGCGCCGTCGAGAGTGTCGAGGAGCCCGGTGCGGAACACCTTGACGGCCAGCGCGAGGGACGCCTCCGCCGAGCGGACGTTGACGGTGGGCAGCACGACGAGGTCCCAGAGCCGCTCGACCGCCCGCTCGGACTGGCCGTGGGCCGACAGCCAGCGGCCGAAGGTCGTCTGGTCGAGCGCGGGGTCGGCGGGTGTCAGGCGCCCGAGGGCGCGGACCGCGCGCTCGAGGCGGAGGCGCTCGACGAGCGAGAGGTGGCGGTAGGTGAGCAGGGCCGGGGCGAGGTGGAGCGGCGAGGGCAGCGGGAGGGAGGTCCTGGCGATGCGCGCCCGGCGCCCTCCGGGTGCCAGGACCGGCACGTCGAGCACCGGTTGCAGCCGGACCTCGTCCGCCGCGCCGATGCGGCCGAGGAAGGCCCGGTAGGCGCTGCAGCAGCGGAGGAAGACGTGCTGGCCGTTGTCGAACACGAGGCCCCGGCGCTCGAAGGACCAGGTGAGCCCTCCCAGCTTGCGCCGCTTCTCGACGAGCGTCACGACGGCGCCCGCACTGGCAGCCTGGAGGGCGGCGGCCATTCCGGCCAATCCGCCGCCGACGACGACCACCCGGTGCCCAGAGGCAGCCGGGCTCACCGCAGCCCCTCCTGCGCCGGGGTGACGCGTGCCGCGCCGTTGGAGACCAGGCAGGACATCGCGACCCAGAGCTTCTCGGCGGCGGGGACCGAGACCCGCCCGCGGGTGACCGCCGCCGGGTCGCATGCGATCCGCCGCAGCAGCCGGTGGTAGATCCCGGCCATCGCGCCGACGCAGGCCTGGCTCCTGCGGTCCAGCATCGGGATCAGGCGGAGCCCCCTGGCGAACCACTCCTCGGCACGGGTGCACTCGAAGGCGACGAGCCGGGCGAGCGCCGCGTCGTCGGACAAGTCGGCGGGGCATCCCACGGCAGCCGCATCCGCGGCCGGCAGGTACACGCGGCCCCGTCGGCCGTCCTCCTTCACGTCGCGCAGGATGTTCGTGAGCTGGAGCGCCACACCGAGGTCGTCGGCGAGACCCGCAGCTCCAGGACGGTCCGCCGCTCCGAAGACGGCGAGCGACAGCCTGCCGATCGACCCGGCGACGCGGCGGCAGTACACCACGAGCTCTTCGATCGTGGTGTAGGTCGTGCCCACCACGTCCATCTCGCAGCCGTCGACGAGGTCACAGAAGGCGTCGACGGGGAGGTCGTAGCGGTCCCTGGCGTCGCCGACCGCCAAGAGCACCGGGTCGTCCGTCGGCTCGCCGAGGGCGTCGAGCTGCTTGCGCACGGCGGCCAGGTCCTCGAGCTTGCGCTCCGGGGGATCGTCGCCGTCGCCGATGTCGTCGATGCGGCGCGCCAGCGCGTACACCGCGCTCAGGGCCCGGCGCTCCGGAGGGTGCAGGAGGCGGATCCCGTAGGCGAAGTTCTTCGCCTCGCGCCGCGTGATGGCCTCGCACTCGCGGTAGGCCTCCTCGATGCCGACCGCCGTCGTCACCGCGGTTCCCCCTCGCGCGGCGACGCACCCTGCGTCACCCGCCGCGCCGCGAGCAGCACCAGCGCCGCACGCGCGACGACGGCAGTGGGCTTCGGCCGGCACTGGTGGCCCAGCACGTCGAAGTCCGCCTCCTCGATGGCGTCGAGCGCCGCCATCCCTCCTGCCGCGTACCCGGCGACCGCGATCCGTGCCTGGAGCGGGAGGCCGGCGGCGAGGGGCACCGCGCTCGCAAGGAGGTGGCGCGCCCTGGCCGCCTCGACGCAGACCACCCTGCGCAGCGCCGGCCCGGCGCTCGGAGCGGCGAGGTCGTGCTCCTCGCACCCCTGGGCGCGGAGGTCGGCGAGGGGGAGGTAGATCCGGTCCTGGCAGAGGTCCTCCGCCACGTCCTGGAGGTGCTCGACCACCTGGAGCCCGGTGCACACGTCGTCGGACAGGGCGACCCGCTCGGGCGTGGCGGACCCGAAGATCTCGAGGACCAGCCTGCCGACGGGGTTCGCAGAGAACCGGCAGTAGCCGACCAGGTCCTCGAACGTCTCGTAGCGCCGTACCGACTGGTCCCGGCGGTTGGCCTCGATGAGGTCGCGGAAGTGCTGGAGCGAGAGCCCGCGCGTGGCGATCGTGGCCCCCACGCGGCGCATGGCGGGATGCGTCGCCGTGCCGCGGGGAGCCCGCTCGAGCTCCTCCTCGAGCCACGCGAGGTGGGACAGGCGGTCGCCATCGGACTCGTCACCGATGTCGTCGGTCAGGCGCGCGAACCCGTAGACGGCCATGAGGTCGGCGCGCACCGCGGGGGGCAGCAGGCGCGAGGCGACGGGGAAGTTCTCGCTCGCTGCCTGCGCGTAGAGCGACGGGGCCGCCGGAGCGGCGAGGTATTTCGGTGATCCTGTAGCCGTGCAGACCACCGGTTGCTCCTCTTGGGGCGGGAAGGGACGCGGGTGCTCCACTGATATACGTGCAAGCGGGAGCGGGGTCAAGCGCACGATCCTGCCAGCTTACGGGCGGTGTGGTGGGCGCGTCGCGCCCATCGAACGCTCGTATGCGAGGACCGTCGGCCGCCGCGATCCACCGGCGCGCGCCGGCACATCCCGGCTCCTTCGCTCCAAAACGAACGATCGTCCGGGCGAGATTTCGTGCTATTCGGCGATCGGGCAACGCAGGGGGTGCCCGGGGAGGCGCCGATCGGGCGTGAGCAGGGGCGTTGCACTGCCAGTTTCCGGGGTGAAACGGCCGGGTATCCCCGATACGGAGAGGGACTGGCCGACGGGTACCACCCAAGATGGACATGTGGGAGGCAGACACCATGTCGCAGCACCTCATCGACACCGGGGAGCGGATCTCCCCCGGCCCCGCGGGGACGGCCGCGAGCGAGTTGCGCGGCGTCGGTGGCAACGGCAACGGCTCCGCCCACGGCCCCGGCCGGACCGGCGACGAACCTGCTGAGGGCGCGGCACATGGCCCTGAGGGCGGGGCACATGGCGCTGAGGGCGGGGCACATGGCGCTGAGGGCGGGGACCCGACCCTCCACGCGCTCGAAGCGCTCTCCGCAGCCCTGTCGGAGATGGGCCGCGACCAGCAGCTCCTCGAGCGCCGGCTCCGGGCCCTCCACCGGGAGCGGTCCGCGGGCCGCCCGTGGCGCGAGATCCTCGCCGACGAGGAGCCTCCGGGGACGATGCAGATCGTGAGCAGGATGCTGGCGTGCCTGGCCAAGGCGAGCGGGACCCTGCGCAAGGACCTGGTCGACGCGCTGCGGCGAGAAGGGGTGAGCATCCCCGCCATCGCCAAGCTCTTCGGCGTGACCCACCAGCGGGTCTCGAACCTGCTCCGCCGGCCGTCGGGCTGACGCCCTCGGGCCGACGGCCCGAGAGCGCCGGCCGTCGGGCCGACGGTTCATGTGCGCCCGCCCTCGGGGCGACGGGCCATGTGCGCCCGGCGCCCGGACCGGTCTCACCCCTGCCGCGGCGGGAGCCACGGCCGCCTCGGGCCGACCTGCTAGAACGCTCGCATGAAACTGGCGGTTCCTGCGGAGTCCCTCGCGGGAGAACGCCGGGTCGCGCTCGTCCCGGACGTCGCGAGGCGGCTCGCGGGCGGCGGGTGGACCGTCTGTGTGCAGTCGGGGGCCGGCACCGAGGCGGCGTTCACCGACGCCGACTACTCGGGAGCCGGGGCAGAGGTCGCGCCGGACACGGCGTCGTGCGTCGAGGGCGCAGGTGCCGTCGTGACGGTGCAGGCGCTCGACGCTGCGGACGCGGCGCTCGTCCCGGAGGGCGCGGTGGTCCTCAGCTTCCTCCAGCCGGCGGCGGCGGTCGACACGCTGCGCGTGCTCGCCCGGCGCCGCTGCAGCGTCTTCAGCTTCGACCTCCTGCCGCGGATCAGCAGGGCGCAGTCGATGGACGCCCTCTCCTCGCAGGCCACCGTCTCGGGCTACCGCGCGGCGCTCACGGCGGCGACGCGGATCGGCCGGTTCTTCCCCATGCTCATGACGGCCGCGGGCACCGTCCCTCCTGCCAAGGTGCTCGTCATGGGCGCGGGGGTCGCCGGGCTGCAGGCGATCGCCACCTGCAGGCGCCTCGGCGCCGTGGTGCGAGCGTACGACGTGCGCGCCGCTGCCAAGGAGGAGGCGGAGAGCCTGGGCGCCACCTTCGTGGACCTGGGGGTGAGCGCGGAGGGGGCGGGCGGCTACGCGCGCGAGCTGACGCCCGACGAGCTCGCCGCGCAGCAGCGCGCGCTCGAAGAGGAGGTGGCGAAGGCCGACGCGGTGATCACGACCGCCGCCGTCCCCGGACGGCGCGCACCGGTGCTCGTGACCCGCCAGATGGTGGAGCGGATGGCGCCCGGCGCGGTGCTCGTCGACATGGCTGCCGACTCCGGGGGCAACTGCGAGGTGACCGAGCCAGGTGCTGAGGTCGTCGTCCGCGGCACCGTCGTCGTCGGGATGTCGAACCCTCCGTCGGGCATGCCCACGCACGCCAGCGCGCTCTACGCGCGCAACGTCGCCAACATCCTCGCCCTCCTCTCCCCGGACGGCACGGCCGGCCCGAAGTGGGACGACGAGATCGTGTTGGGCACCTGCGTCCTGAGGGACGGGGAGCCCGCGCACGCGCCGACCGCAGAGCTGCTCGGGAGCGCGCCGTGACGGGGATCGTCTGGTACCTCACCATCTTCGTGCTCGCGGCGTTCGTCGGCTACGAGGTGATCTCGAAGGTCCCGAGCATCCTGCACACGCCGCTCATGTCGGGGTCCAACGCCATCCACGGCATCGTGCTGGTCGGCGCCCTCTCGATCATGGGAGAGGCGGACGGCGCGGCGCAGCTCGTGCTCGGCTTCGTCGCGGTCTTCCTGGCGACGCTCAACATCGTCGGCGGCTTCGTCGTCACCGACCGCATGCTCGAGATGTTCCACGCCAAGCCCGACCGCCCCCGCCCGACCGGCGCACCCGCAGGGAACGGCGCCGCGGGGAGCCGGGCCGACGCGCCGCAGGAGGGCACCGCCCAGGAGGGCACCGTCCAGGAGGGCACCGCCCAGGAGGGCACCTCGTGACCCTGGCGCACGCCGGCGTCTCGTTCCCGCTCTCGACGTGGCGCTCCGCGATCTACCTCGTCGCGATCATCGGGTTCGTCCTGGCACTGAAGGGCCTGAGCTCCCCGCGTCACGCCCGCGGCGGGAACCTCCTCGGTGCGGCCGCCGCGCTGCTGGCGGTCGCGATCACCTTCACGGCCACGGGAGTGAACCACTCCACGAGGAACCTCGGGCTCGCCCTGGGGGCCATGGCCCTCGGCACGGTCGTGGCGGTCCCGGCGGCGCGCCTCGTCAAGATGACCGCGATGCCGCAGATGGTCGCCATGTTCAACGGCGTCGGCGGCGGTGCCGCTGCGCTCATCTCGGTGTCCGAGCTGCTGCACATCCACAGCACCGGCGTCACCCCCGCCACCTACGTGGTCGTCGAGGCGGTCCTCGGCGTGCTGATCGGCTGCGTGTCGTTCTCGGGGAGCGCGATCTCGTTCGCCAAGCTGCAGGAGATGATGCCGACGCGCCCGATCGTCTACCCCGCCCAGCAGCCCATCAACGCGCTGGTGGGCGCGGGGATCCTCGGGGTCTTCGTGACCGCGGTGGTGACCGGGTCCACGGCGTACGTCTTCGGTGTGCTCGGGCTCTCCCTCGTGCTCGGCATCGTCTTCACCCTCCCCATCGGGGGTGCCGACGTCCCGGTGCTGATCTCGCTCCTGAACTCCTTCACGGGGCTCGCCGTGGCCGCGTCGGGCTTCACGCTCGGCAACAACCTGCTCATCGTGGCGGGAACGCTCGTCGGTGCTTCCGGCATGCTGCTCACGCGCCTCATGAGCAAGGCGATGGGACGTTCCCTCCCGAACATCCTTTTCAGCGCCTTCGGTGCGGTCGTGACGGCGACGGGGACGGCGGAAGGGCTCGACGGCAAGAGCGTCAAGACGTCGACGCCCGACGACGTCGGGGTGCTCCTCGCCTACGCGCGCAAGGTCGCCATCGTCCCTGGCTACGGCCTCGCCGTCGCGCAGGCCCAGCACGTCGTGAAGGAACTGGCGGACGAGCTGGCCTCGAGAGGCGTCGAGGTCTTCTACGCCATCCACCCGGTGGCGGGCCGGATGCCGGGCCACATGAACGTCCTGCTCGCCGAGGCGAACGTCCCCTACGACGAGCTGAAGGAGATGGACGAGGCGAACCCGGAGATGCCGACGACCGACGTCGCGCTCGTGGTGGGGGCGAACGACACGGTCAACCCCGCGGCGGTGGACTCGCCCGGGAGCCCCATCTACGGCATGCCCATCATCCACGCCGACGAGGCGGCGCACATCGTCTTCCTCAAGCGCTCGATGCGCCCGGGGTTCGCCGGCATCGACAACGCGCTCCTCTTCGACGACAAGACGGTCCTGCTCTTCGGCGACGCCAAGGAGACGCTCCAGAAGCTCGTCGGCGCCGTCAAGTCGGCGTAGGCGGTGCCGCTCTAGGCTCATGGTGCCTCGCCACCACGGCGAGCGCGACCACTCCCAGGATGCACCTCACGCCCACGCTCACCGTCCTGCCACCGCTCGCGGGCGGGGCTTTCCTCCGGACCGACGCCAGCCCGGCGGAGATCGCCGTGATCTGCGTCGCGCTCGCCCTCTACCTGTGGGGCGTCCGTGCCCAGAACCGCCTCCACCCGCGCCACCCGTGGCCCGCGTACCGCACGGCGGCCTTCGTCGGCGGCGTGGTCGTGATCGCGGTGGCAGTGCTGAGCTTCCTCGGGGCCTACGACCGGACGCTCTTCTCCGACCACATGGTGCAGCACCTGCTGCTGATCATGGTTGCGGCGATCCTCCTCGCCGTCTCGTCGCCGATCGCGCTGGTGTGGCGGGCGACGAGCGGCGCCGCGCACCGCCGGGTGAGCGCGATCCTCCGCTCATTCCCCGGACGGGTCGCAGGCCATCCGGTGACCGCCTTCGTGCTGTACGGCCTGTTCGTCCCGCTCACCCACCTGACCGTGCTGTTCGACTGGGTGGTGGAGCACGCCGCGGTCGACCAGCTCGAGCACCTGCTCTTCGTGGTCGTCGGCTACCTGTTCTGGCGGCAGATCTTCGGTGCCGATCCCAACCGGTACCGGATGCAGCCCCCCATGCGGGCGCTCCTGCTCTTCCTGGCCGTGCCAGTGGACACGTTCGTCGGGCTCACGCTCAACAGCGAGACGAGCGAGATCTTCCCCCCGCTCGCGGCCGAGCACCGGACCTGGGGGCCGTCGCTCGTGACGGACCTGCACATCGGGGGCGTCATCATGTGGGTCGGGGGCGACATCCTGATGATGTTGGCCTTGATCCCGGTCGTCGCCGCCTGGGTGGGCCGTGAGGAGCAGCACGCCGCCCGCATGGACAGGGAGCTCGAGGCGTACTTCCCCCTCCAGCGCCCCGCTGGCCAGCCCACAGCGGGGTTCGCGCTGGGCCGGTACCGCGAGCGAGCGCTGCCGCCGACGGGACGGGCGGCCCCCGAGGAGGGCGCGTCGCCCGAGGGCGGTCCCCGCGGGGCCCTCCCGGACTGAGTGGGGCGCGGGAGGGACCATGGGAGCGCGATGCGTGGACGGGGAGCGGAGACGGGCAGGCCGAGCCTGATGGAGACCGGCGGTCGCGGCGGGGTGCAGCAGGGTGCCCCCGGCACCTCGCCCGACGGGCACGTCGCCGCGGTCCCCCGGGTCCACCGCAGGACGCTGCCGAAGCCGAGCCCCTACCGGCTCGTCGCGCGCTCCGCGGGCATCGCACGCGCGAGCGGCCGGCACCTCGCCGCGCTCGCCTTCACCCAGCTTCTCCACGCGCGCCGCGGAGGGGGTCTCCTCCCTGCGGCGTTCGCGGCCCGTCCACTCAGGCAGATGTGCGAGGACCTGGGCGGGACGTTCATGAAGTTCGGGCAGCTGGTCGCGTCGTCTCCCGGGCTGTTCGGCGAGGCCGTCGCGGCGGAGTTCCGGGGGTGCCTCGACACCGGCCCGCCCGTGGCGTTCGACACCGTGCGAGCGCGCATCGAAGAGGACCTCGGCATGGACCTCGAGGAGGCGTTCGCCGAGCTCGATCCGGAGCCCATCGGTCGAGCGTCGATCGCCGTCGTCTACCGCGGACGGCTCCACGACGGGCGCGAGGTCGCGGTCAAGGTGCTCCGCCCGGGGATCGAGCACGAGGTGGCCGCAGACCTGACCCTGATGGTCCCCCTGGCCGAGCTCGTCGCCAGGGAGACCGGGGAGCAGATCGCCGGGTCGGTCCTGCAGCTGCTCGACGGGCTCCGCCAGCAACTGGGCGAGGAGCTCGACCTGCGCAACGAAGCACGGGCACTCGCGCACTTCCGTGCCCTTCTCTCCCGTTCACGGCTCGACCGTCTCGTGGTCCCCGAGCCCTACCCCGAGCTGTCGGGCCAGAGCGTCCTCACGATGGAGCTCCTCCACGGCGTCGCCATCGACGACCTCTCGGCAGCGGCCGCCGTCGGGGACCCCGCGCCGCTCGTCGAACAGGTGGTGCGGGCGTTCTTCACGACGACGGTCCGCTGGGGCGCCTTCCACGGGGACCTCCACGCCGGCAACATGCTGCTCTTGGACGACGGGCGGCTCGGCATCATCGACTGGGGCATCGTGGGGCGCCTCGACCGCGACACGCACCGGTTCGTCCTGCGCCTGCTCGACGCCGCGCTCGGCGACGAAGCCGCATGGGCGGACGTGACCGCGCACCTCACGCGCGTCTACGGCCGCGCGATCCAAGTCGGGCTCGGGATGTCCGACGACGACCTCGCGGCCTTCCTCCGCGGGATCGTCGAGCCTGCGCTCACCCGTCCCTTCGGGGAGGTGAGCCTCGCCGCCATGCTCGAGGCGCCGCTCGTCCAGGCGGCGAGGGCCCGAGGGGCCAGCGCGCAGAGCCGGCCCCTGCGCGCCGCCCTGCTGCGGCTCCGTACGAACCGCAAGATGCGGAGGCTGGCCGACGAAGCCGGGGGCCTCATGTCCGACTTCACACGGGGCGCCTTCCTCCTCGCCAAGCAGTTCGTCTACTTCGAGCGCTACGGCAAGCTGTTCCTCTCCGACCGGCCCATCCTCGCCGACAGGGAGTTCCTGGCCGGCCTCGTGGCGCAGTCGCGCGGGCAGCTCCCGGACTAGCCCTTCCGGACCGGGGGGCTACGAGGGCGTCGTGCCGGTGCCCGCCGCCGGGGCTGGGGCGCCTGTCGGGCCGGGCAGCGCGCTCGTGCAGTAGCGGCACCTCGTGGCGGCCACGGGGAGGTCGTCGGAGAGGCAGAAGGGACACGTCTTGGCCGGAGCCGGGTCCCCGAACACCGTGACCCCCCGGCGCCCCTGGACGTGGCGGTAGGGGACGACGATGGCGACGTACACGACCGCCATGAACACGAGGAAGTAGACGACCGCGGAGACGAAGGTCCCGATGTTGAGGAAGGTGCTCGTGCTGCCGGGGCTGCCGAGCTGCACGCCGAGCGCGATCGGGTGGTCGCCCTGGGCTCGGTTCACCAGGGGATCGATGATCCCTGTCGTGAAGGCCTTGATGAGGCCGCTGAAGGCGAGCGCCACCACCAGCCCGACCGCGACGACCACGATGTCGCCCTTCGTGAGAAAGTTCCGGAACCCCTTCATCGCGCGTCCTCCTCTCCTGCCCTCCCGAACCGGAGCGCAGGGGAATTGTGCCCGGGAGCGCCCGGGCGGGGCCGGTATGCTTCGCGTCCGCAGCGGGCGGGCCGCCCCGGGACGCGACGGGAGGATGCCGGTGAAGGTTGTGGTCGACTTCGACGTGTGCACGAGCAACGCGGTCTGCATGGGGATCGTCCCAGAGGTCTTCGAGGTGCGCGACGACGGGTTCCTGTACGTGCTGGACGAGCACCCGCCCGAGGAGCTGGCCCCCAGGCTGCGGGAGGCGGAGACGAGCTGCCCGACGGGCGCCATCTCGCTCGTCGAGGACGGCCCCGGCGAGGACGGCCCCGGCGAGGACGGCTGAGCCCGGAGTGCCGGCCCCGAGGGTCCGGATCGCGCCGTCTCCCACCGGGTACTTCCACGTCGGGACCGGCCGCACCGCGCTGTACAACTGGCTCTTCGCCCGGCGCCACGGCGGCGTCTTCATCCTGCGGATCGAGGACACCGACACCGAGCGGAACCGTGAGGAGTGGGTGGACGGGATCGTCGACGCGCTGCGGTGGCTCGGGATGGAGCCCGACGAGGGCCCGTACCGCCAATCGGCGCGCCGCGACCTGTACCGGGCGGCCCTCGACAGCCTGTGGGACGCGGGCTTCCTGTACGCCTGCGACTGCAGCCGTGACGACGTGATCGAGCGGACGCGGTCGAGCCCGACGCCGGGGTACGACGGCTACTGCCGAGATCGAGGGCTCCCACGGGAAGGGAACGCCCTGCGGTTCCGCACCCCCGACGACGGGGAGACCCAGGTGCACGACGTCGTGCGCGGGACGGTCACGTTCCGTCACGAGACCATCGAGGACTTCGTGGTCGCGCGCTCCAGCGGTGTGCCGCTGTTCGTCCTCGCCAACATCGTGGACGACCGCGACATGGGCATCACGCACGTGATCCGCGGCGAGGAGCTCCTTCCCAGCGCGCCCAAGGGGATCCTCATCTGGCGGGCGCTCGACGCGGCAGAGGGCGGTGCGGAGGGGAGGGAGTCGAGACCGCTCCCGCTGTGGGCGCACCTGCCGATGCTCGTGAACGAGCAGGGGAAGAAGATCTCCAAGCGCAGGGACCCCGTCGCGGTGGAGCTCTACCGTGCGAGGGGGTTCCTGCCCGAGGCGCTCCGGAACTACCTGGCGCTCCTCGGCTGGAGCCCGCCAGGCGACCAGGAGAAGGTCCCGCTCCACGTGCTCGTCGACAGCTTCACACTGCAGGACGTGAACCACTCGCCGGCCTTCTTCGACCTGAAGAAGCTGACCCACATGAACGGCGAGTACGTGCGGGAGCTGTCGGTCGACGAGTTCGTCGAACGGGTGCGACCCTGGGTCGACCCGGCAGCCGAGCGCGCCAGGGGTGGGTGGGTGCCCGAGTCGGCCGCGCCTCCTTGGCCGGCCGAACGCTACGACGCCGAGGTGTTTGCCAGGCTGGCGCCGCTCGTCCAAGAACGCGTCGCCACGCTCGGCGAGGCGCCGGCGCTCGTGGACTTCGTGTTCCTCGAGGATCCGGTGATCGACGAGACGTCGTGGGACAAGGCTGTCCGCGCCGACCCCGAGGCCCCGGCGCTGCTCGCTGACGCGGTCATCGAGTACGAGCGCGCCGGGTGGACGGCGGGCGAGCTCAGGGACGCGACGCTCAGGCTCGCCGAGCACGCGGGAAGGAAGCTGGCCAAGGCGCAGGCGCCGATCCGCGTGGCGGTCACCGGTCGCAGCGTCGGTCCTCCGCTGTTCGAGTCGCTCGAGGTGCTCGGCCGCGACGAGGTGCTCCGCAGGCTCCGCGCGGCGCTGGCACGGGCCGCCTGAGCGGCGCCGGCGTGTTCCTTCTCCGCTGGATCACCGCCCCCGCGCGGTTGGCCGTGAAGCTCGTGCTGCTCTTCCTCGCCGCCCTCGTCCTCTACTACGTCGTCACGCTCGTCCAGGTCTGGCTGACCTCTCGCCGCTACGAGCCGGTCGACGCCCAGGCGATCGTGGTGATGGGGTCCGCCGAGTACAACGGGACTCCATCGCCGGACCTCGAGGCACGGCTGAACCAGGCGCTCCTGCTCTTCCAGCAGGGGTACGCGCACCTCATCGTGTGCACGGGGTACAAGGAGCCGGGCGATGTCTTCACCGAGGCGGAGGCGGGCCGCAACTACCTCGTGAGCAAGGGCGTGCCGTCCGCGGACATCCTCGAGGCCGGCGGCCGGGACACCTGGACAAACCTCGCGCTCGCCGCCGACCTGCTCCGTCCGAGGGGCGCCACCGACGTGCTGATCGTGACGGACCCGTTCCACGAGGCGCGCTCGATGGCGGTCGCCACCGACGTGGGCCTGACCCCTCACCCCACGCCGACGCAGACCTCGCCGATCAACGGGACGGCCGTGATCCCGTACTTCCTGAGCACAGCCGCGGCCGTCGCGCTGGGCCGGATCGTTGGGTTCCAGCAGCTCCACGGGCTGGGAGAGATGGCTCTCATCCAGGAGGCGCCGGCTGCCCGTGCCCAGGTCCCCCGGGCCATGGCCCCGGTGAGCCGGCGGGATCCCGGGCTCGGCTAACCTGATCGAGCCCGTTCGGGGGTGGTGTAATCGGCAACACGACAGGTTCTGGCCCTGTTATTGGGGGTTCGAGTCCTCCCCCCCGAGCTGTGCAGGCACGCCGTCGGCGTTCCTGCGCCCGGCCCCATCGTCTAGTGGCCTAGGACACCACCCTCTCAAGGTGGAGACACGGGTTCGAACCCCGTTGGGGCTGCCAGCCAGTGAGGCGAGGAATCGTGGTCGGTGAACAGGAGCTTCGCGCCGTGGCGTCCGGGATGGAACCGGCTCGCGTAAACGGCGACCGGCTTTCAGGTCGGTCCAACGGTGCCCGCGAACGCGGTCTTCCCCAGCTCCTCGTAGAACCCCTCGACTAGCGTTTGCGCCATGGAAGGGGGGTTCGGCGGTGCCGGCGGACCTGGTACGGGCGTCGCGCGAACAGGTGGCGCTTCCGAGCGATCGGTCGGCTTGGTCCGGTCGGCCGTGGAGCGGTGGAAGAGTCAGCTGATCGACCTCGGCGGTCGGAACAACCTCCTGTATTACAAGGACCGGGCCACCGCGACGTTGGACTTCTCGCCGACAGCCGGTGCCGACGAGGGGAACGTCGGCCGCCTGCTTGCCGGCCACAAGCTGCGCCTGAGCGACCTCTACGGCGTCGACCCCGACCGACTGGCAGTGATGGCCCGCCGGGCTCGCTCTGCCTTCAAGAAGGCCCAGGAGAATCTAGAAGAACGGGGCCTCTTCACGCTTCACTGCGCATGGGGACTGGCGACCTGGACGGGCGAGCGTTCGACGTCCGAGCCTTGCGCCCCGGTGCTCCTCTGCCACGCGGCGCTCTCCCCACGGGGAGGAGCGGCGGAGGACTTCGACGTTGAGCTCGATGGGGAGTGGGAGCTCAGTCCGACCCTCCTCCATGCTCTCGGTGTCGACTTCGGCGTCACCGTCGACCGGACGAACTTCGATGACGTCCTCGAGTCGGCAATCGCAGGGGACGCCGCCGGTCTGTTCGAGCGCTTCACCAAGGCCGCCGCGGAGGTGCCGGGGTTCACCGTCACCCCTCGAGCCGTGCTCGCCAACTTCTCCTACGCCAACCTGGCGATGGTGGTCGACCTCGACAACGGCGTCGAGGTCATGGCGGCCTCCGACCTCATCTGCGCCATCGTCGGGGACGAGGACGCCCGCCAGCGGCTGCGGGAGCGCCAGGCCTCGACGGAGGTGCCTGGGCCCGACGTGCTCCTGCCGGCCGACGAGTTCTTGGTCCTCGACGCCGATGCGTCGCAGAGCTACGTCATCAACGCTGCCGTCGGCGGCGCCAACCTGGTCGTCGAGGGCCCGCCCGGAACCGGCAAGTCGCAAACGATCGCCAACGTCATCGCCACGCTGTCTGCTCGTGGGAAGCGAACGCTCTTCGTGGCAGAGAAGCGTGCCGCCATCGACGCCGTGTTGAAGCGTCTCGACGCCAAAGGACTGGGAGGTCTCGTCCTCGATCTCCACGACTCGACGTCGACCAGAGCGAAGGTGATCGCCGACCTCGACCGGGCACTGCACGCTGCTTCGTCCACCGGACTCGTCGACTACGGCCCTCAGCAGGCAGAACTCGCCCGTCGCCGCAGCGAGCTCGTCGCTCGCTCCAAGGCGATGACCGCAGTCCATCAACCGTCGGGCCTCTCGGCCACTGAGATTATCGGCGAGCTCCCCGGGTTCACAGAGGCCGTCCGCTCCGACAACCGCATTGGTGGTGGTGCGCTCGCCCGGATCAATCAGACGGTGCTCTTGGAGCTCGAAGCCGATCTCGAGCGTCTCATCCTGGTGGGCGCCATACCCGTTCTCCGCGGCGAATCGCCGTGGTCGCCCGCCCTGCGGGCCGGAGCGGTCGTCAGCCCTAATGTCGCCCAGTCCCTCGGTTCCGAGCTACGGCGCCTCCGGTTCGAGGTGATGGCAGCTGTAGGTCAGCGCCTCGAGGCGATGCTCGAGAGCTGTGGCCTTCGCCAGCCGGCCACGTTGGGCGAATGGCCCGGGGTCTTCGGACTTCTCGACCGCGTCTCCCAGACCCTGTCTCGGCTCGAGCCCGCAGTGTTCGATGAGGACCTCGACCGGGTGCTCGCCGACCTAGCACCCGCAGCGGGCAACCCCGCGTCCCGAACGTTCGCCGTCTTCAACTCGCGCTACCGGGCGAGGAAGAAGCAGCTCGCGACCTTGTGGCGGGGCCCTGCGCCGTCGCCGAAGGAGCTCTTTGACGCGCTCCGGACCGCCAGGCAGCTGGCGTGCACGTGGCGGCGGTACGCCGTCGACGACGGGCCGCCCCGGCTCCCCGGAGACCTGGATGGGGCTCGTACCGACTACCTGGCGCTGTCCTCTGCGCTTCGGTCAGTTGGTGCGAACGCAGCCCTCCTCGAGCTCGAGACCCGGACGCCGGCAGCGGTCGCCGATCAGCTCGATCGTCTGCTGGCCCACGTCGATGAGCTTGAACAGCTGCCTGAGATCCACCGCCTGTGGCGCAAGCTGGTCGACGCTGGCTTCGGGGCCACGCTGGCTGAGGTCGCCGAAAGGGGTCTCGATGCCGAGGCAGCCCGGCGGTGCCTGCGTTACGTCTGGCTCTCTTCGGTGTTCGACGAGCTGAGGTCGGAGCATCCCGAGATCGCTCGCTTCAACGGGGATGCCCACCGCGCCACCGTCGAGGCATTCCGAAGAGCGGACGCTGACCACATCGAGAGCGCACCGCAGCGTATCCGCCGCCTGGTGGCCGAGCGCGTGACCGAGGCGCGCAACCGCTACCCCCAAGAGGCCGAGCTGCTGGCGCACCAGGCCCGCCTCAAGCGGCGGCACAAAACCGTGCGCCAGCTGCGCGCAGAGGCACCCCACGTCCTCGCCGCGCTCAAGCCCTGTTGGGTCATGAGCCCGCTCCTCGTGGCCCAGCTCCTCCCCAATGAACCGTCCTTCGATTTGGTAGTATTCGACGAGGCATCGCAGGTAACCCCGGCCGGCGCCATCGGCGCCCTCGCCAGGGCACCCCAGGCCATCGTCGCTGGCGACCGCAAGCAGCTCCCCCCGACCAGCTTCTTCATCTCGTCGGCGGGGGAGGGTGACGAAGCGGAGGACACAGGGCCCGACTCGTTTACCGACTACACCGAAGACATCGAATCGGTCCTCGACGTGATGGGCGCCCTGCTCCCTCCACCCAACGGCACCCGCACGCTCGAGTGGCACTACCGCAGCCACGACGAGCGTCTGATCGCCTTCTCGAACGCCCAGGCCTCCCTCTACGACCACGCCTTGACGACGTTCCCCGGGACGTCCGTGACCGGTGCCGTCACCCATGTTCTCGTGCCCCATGTCAGCGGTCACCACGACTCGACGGCGTCATCGACGGCAGAGGTCGCCCGGGTGGTCGAACTTGTCGCCGAGCACGCTCAAGCCCGGCCCAAGGAGTCGCTGGGGGTGATCGCCTTCGGGGTGGCCCATGCCAACCGGATCGAAGAGGCGCTCCGGCTCGCACGCAAGTCCGACAAGGTGCTCGACGAGTTCATGGCGAGCGCTCCGGGCGATGAGGCGATGTTCGTTAAGAACCTGGAGCGCGTCCAGGGCGACGAGCGCGATGCCATCATCATCTCGATCGGGTACTGCAAGACGCGCGACGGGCGGATGAACTACAACTTCGGACCCATCAACCGGGAGGGGGGACACCGACGCCTGAACGTCGCCATCACCCGGGCCAAGCGGCGCATGACGGTTGTCTCGTCCTTCTCCGCCTTCGACATGGACCCCGCCAAGCTCAACTCCGAGGGCCCCCAGATGCTCCAGCGCTTCTTGGAGTACGCCGCGTCCGGCGGTGCCGACGTCGGGACGCACGCCCGCGCCCATACCGAGCTCAACCCGTTCGAGCGCGACGTCACAGCCCAGCTGACGGCGGCTGGGATCCCCCTCGTGGCACAGTACGGCGCGAGCGGGTATTGGATCGACTTCGCCGCCAAGCACCCGAGCCGGCCGGGAGAGATGGTGCTCGCCATCGAGGCCGACGGCGCCATGTACCACTCCCAGCCCAGTGCCCGGAACCGCGACCGCCTGCGTCAGGAGCACCTCGAGCGCCTCGGATGGCGGTTCCACCGGATCTGGTCACAGGAGTGGTTCCTCCATCGTGAGCAGGAGGTGAAGAAGGCCGTCGCCGCCTATAGGACAGCGGTGGAGGCCAGCGACCACCCCCAGAGCCTGGGACCGGGCGCCGTCGCCAGTTCGGACCTTGCCACTCCGTTCAAGATCACCGATCGGCGGGCGCGAGAAGCTGATGTCCCCGCACCGGTGGTCGGGGAGACGCCCACGCGTAGGAGCCCGTTCCCCGTGCGCCGGGGTCTCCCGATCAAGGAGTACTCACTGACGCAGCTCGTGGCAGTAGTTTGCTGGATCGAATCGGACACGCTGCTCCGAACCGACGAGGAGCTGTTCGAAGAGGCGCTTCACGCACTCGGCTTCCAGCGCCGTGGGAAGCTCATCACCGAGGCCATTCAGCGAGCGATCGCGGTTGCGCACACCAGGCGGTGACGCCACGCCGACACGATCCACCAGATATGGATGATCGATGTGGGACACCTCGCTCGTCGCGAGGATGTCCCGACTCCTGTGGGATTTCGGTGACGGCCCCACAGCTGTTCAGGCGGCAGCCTGATCGTACTTGGCGGGTGTAACAGCGCTTCGTTCGTCTTCTGCAACTCGTCGAGCGACCTCGGCGCGCACCGCGTCAACGAGCTGGGTCATGTCCTTGCAGCCCTTGATCCGGCGGAACGACCGCTGGGCCTCGATCATGCCGGTGCCGACCCAGCGCCGCACCATCTTGGGGTCCCGCCAGCGCTTCACCCCCGAAGAGACGAGGCGGACCGTCGAGATCATCGACTCGATGGCGTTCGTGCACGAAAGCGCCCGGGCGAGGCGCTCCGACGCCCCGAGACGGCGGATGGTAAACATGTCGTCGAGGCCCTCGCGAAGCGACCCAGCCGCGCTCGGGTGTTGGCGGTCGAGCTGGGTGGCCAGTCCCCTGGCGACCTTGAGGCCGCGCGTCGGGTCGGGGTCGTTGAACGCCGCCTTGAGCTGGCGGTCGATCCGGCGGGCGAGCTCGGGGGCGAGGTAGTCGCTGACATCCTTGCGCTTGTGCAGCACGCAGCGCTGCACGACGGCATGCTTGCCGAAGACGCGCTTGATGCCAGCGGCGAGCGCCTTGCCGCCGTCGATGACCAAGAGCAGCCCCTGCTCGAAGCGAAGCCCTCGATCCACGAGGTCGGCCAGGAGGTGCTTCACAACCGTCGTGTTCTCGGTGTCGCCCTCCCAGACCCCGACGGGGATCTTCGTTCCTGTGGCCGTGATCAGGAGCGCCACGACGCAGCAGCACTCGTGGAAGACGATGCCGTCGATCATGAGCACCGCGGCGTCGTGGTCCGAGAGGTCCGAGCCGAGCAGCTCGGCGAGCTTGTTCTCGGTGGCGGCGACGAAGCGTCTCGAAACCGCCGAGCGCGAGTCGCCTCGGGCCGTCTCTTCGAGCTCTTCTCCGATGGGCTCGGCGACGAGGGCGTGACGTCTCGTGGCGACGCCCGCCAGCATCCGCTCGACGACCACCTGGGTGAGCAGGTCCCGGTCGCTGAAGGTGGCGTAGGAGTCGAGCTGCACCTCACCGCCTTCGGTCTTGGTCGCCCGGGGACGGCGGACAGGCACGCTGCGGCCGCCCAGGACGACCGAGCCCGGCGCCGAGCCGTTCCTGGTCCCAGCGCGCTCGGGGTCGTGGCGACCCTTCGGGCCGACCTTCTGGGTGAGTTCCTCTTCCATGATCTGGGCGACGACGGCGAGCCCGGCAGAGCAGCAGAACGCCATCAGCCCGTCTTTGATCGACGCCGTCAGGTCTTGGAGCGCGACGGTCGCCATCGCCGGGAGCTCGGCGAGACGGGTCGCCTCGTCCCTCGCCGCGACGGTGACAACGGGTAGCTTCTTGTTCATCGGTGGTGGTCCCCTTCCTGGTTCGGATGTCTTGGCCGACGCCTGAACACCTACCAGCCGGCAGGCTTCAGGCGGGGGACCGCCACCTCATTTCCCACAAGCTCCGGGACAACCTCCTCGTCGCAATGCGAGCGGATTCCATCCGTCTTACTCTGCAAGCGTCGGTGGGTCAACGAGCATGCCGCGACTGTTTACGCAGTATGCAGAGATGTCTGTCTGCACCGACCTTGGGGCGCGGTGCCTCCTAGAAGGGCTCGAGCATGTAGACGGTCTCTGCGGCGGACGTCGGTGAGCAGCAGTTCGGTCTCCGTGCGCAGGTACTCCGTAGCTGCGGCAGCCATGTTCGGTGGATCACCGGTGAGATGACGGACCAACACGTTGGTGTCGACGAACGCAGTCACCGGCGCGCGGTCGCCCTCGTCTCCTTGGTCTTGCGGATGACCTGGTCCCACGCGACATTTCGCCTGGCAGCAGGGACCGGCACCGTTGCGGCGAGGTCCAAGAAGTCCGGGACCTTCGCCAGTACCGCCCGGCTCCCTTCCACGCGGAAGACGATCTCATCGCCAGCCTCGATATGAAGGGCGTCACGGACCGCCTTCGGCACGGTGACTTGCCCCTTCGAGGTCACTCTCGCGGCTACGTCCACCTCCAGTCTTCCTTTCTCCTGCTTCAGAGTAAGGATACTCGGAGGGATGCTGCAGGGCACCTTGTCGGCCCCAATTGTGAAGACCGCGCTCGCGTCTCTTGCTCCCCGGTGGGCGGCGAGCTCCGGTGCTCACCGGGAGGTCGGAGCACCCGTCGGTCGACGCCGCGGCCGCGGCGGCGCGGTCCGCGTCGGACGTGGGGACCTGAGCGGGAGTCCTGCTGCTGCCAACCCTCGTCGCTCGTCTCGGTCACCCAATGCAGGAACCTTGTCGGACCCAGCCGCGACCGTGCTCGCCTCACTGGTGCCCAGTTGGACGGCGAGGTTCTGTGCTCGCCGGGAGGTCGGAGCACCGCCCACCGGTCGACGCCGCGGCCGCGGCGGCGCGGTCGGCATCGGGCGTCGGGACCTGAGCGGGAGTCCGAAAGATCCGCACTTCCTGTGGCCAGTCGCAGGCCACCGCCACCTTGCCCGACCAGTAGCGGACCGCAGCCTCGTCGGGGACGTCCACCGCCGCGAAGCCGCCGAAGACCTCCCTGGTCTCGGTGTACGGCCCGTCGACGAAGACCGGTTTGCCGTCGGTCGGCTTCACATGGAAGACCGGGGCGTCGTTGTCGAGGCCACCGCTGTACAGGTAGACGCCGGCAGCCTTCATCTCGTCGATCACGGCACGAGCGTCCCGTGCCCGCTGCTCCCACCCCTCGTCGCTCGTTTCGGTCACCCACTCGTCGTTGAAGTAGATGAGGTACTCGGGCATCTGGCGACTCCTCGGCTGGGGGGACGGTTCCATGATCATCGCAGCTGGTGTCCTGCCATGCTCGCGAGCGAGATCGCGCACAAGCAGCTGAACCACGTCGGCGAGGTGCTCCGTCAGGCCGAGCACGGCCCCGAGGCCGGCGGTAGCGGCCACGAAGTGGCGGGCCCGGCGTCGTCGGATCGGACGAAGAGGGACGGGCACGGAGCTGCTTGACTGCGGAGCGTTGGACCTGTGAGCCCGAGGACCCGCACCCGATTGGAGGACTGTCTGTCAATGCACTGGCTTCTGCCGGAGAACTTGAGCACGCCTGCGCTGGTTGTCGACCACGACGTCCTGTTGGCGAACGTGGAGCGGATGGGGGCTGCCATGACGGAGCGTGGTGTTGCTCTGCGCCCGCACGCCAAGACCCACAAGTCGCTCGACATCGCGGCGCTCCAGCGCGACCACGGCGCGGCCGGCTTGACGGTGGCCACGGTGGGGGAGGCCGAGGTGTTCGCCTCCGGGGGCCATCGCAACCTGTTCATCGCATATCCGGTCGTCGCGCAGCGGGACAAGGCCGAACGGCTGGCCCGCCTGGCCGGCGAGGTACGCCTGAGTCTCGGCTTGGACTCGATCGAGGCCGCAGAGCTCCTCGCCGCCGCCGGCCTTGCCGGAAGGGTGACGATCATGATCGAGATCGACCCCGGCCAGCACCGCAGCGGTGTGCTCCCAGAGGCCGCCGGCGCGCTGGCCGAGGCTGTCATCCGGCTCGGCCTGGAGGTGGAAGGGGTCTTCACCCACGGAGGTCACGGGTACTGGGATCCGGATTCCCCGGCGCGCGCGGCCCATGACGAGGTGGAGCGGCTCGGCCTGGCGGTCCAGTCCCTGGACGATCTGGGCATCGCAGTCTCGAGGGTGAGCGCCGGCTCGAGTCCCACCGCGTTGGGGTCAGCCAGGGAGCCGGTGACGGAGGAACGGCCAGGCACCTACGTGTTCAACGACCGCCAGCAGGTGCGGCTGGGCGTAGCTGGTCCCGACCAGGTGGCGCTGGTGGTGGCGGCCACGGTTGTCAGCACCGCCGTTCCCGGCCAGGTCGTCATCGACGCTGGCAGCAAGTCGCTCGGGAGCGATCGTCCAGCGTGGCTCGAAGGGTTCGGGTCGGTTCCCGAGTTGGACGGCACCGTCACGGGGCTCTCCGAGTGCCACGGGATCGTCGAGATTGGCGACCGCACGCCGCCCCGGGTGGGGACGATGGTGCGGGTGGTGCCCAATCACGTGTGCCCGGTGGTGAACTTGTTCGACGCGTACGAGGTGGTCGCCAAGGGAGAGGTCGTCGACCGTTGGCCGGTCTCGGCGCGGGGACACCTCGCCTGACAGCCCTCGGCGACGGCAGTGGGCGTGGAGGTCTGCCAGCTCTCCTGTTCAGGTCAGCGCAAGGGGTCGAGCGGGACCAGCTCGGGCGGGGTGACGCCCGTGGTGATCTGTCGGGAGAGGAGCGACCCGGTGAGCGGCCCGAGCGTGACGCCCCACATGCCGTGGCCGCCCGCCACGTAGACCCCCGGCGTGCCGGTGGCGCCAACCAGCGGGACGCCGTCGGCTGAGAGCGGGCGCGGCCCCATCCACTGGTCCGCCATCGTCGACCAGTCCACGTCGACAAGGAAGTCACAGATGGCCTGCACCATGTGCCCGAATCGTGCGGACCGGGGAGCCGCGTCGGGAGAGCCGAACTCCATGATCCCCGCGAGGCGGACCCGGTCGCCTTGAGGGGTGAGGGCGACGCGGGCCACCGGGAAGTACAGGGGGCTCCTGAACGGTTTGGGGGAAGCCACGGTGAAGCTGTAGCCGCGGCCGCCGTACACGGGAACCCGGACGCCATGGGGCGCGAGGAGGTCTCCGGCCCAGGCGCCGGCCGCGACCACCACCGCGTCGGCCTCGAGCTCGCCACGAGGCCCGCGCGCCACGAGCACGCCGTGACGACGCTCGATCGCGCTGATCGGCGTGTCCTCCACGATCTTCCCGCCGCGATCGCGCACGCTCTGAGCCAGTGCCGCGACGTAGCGCGCGGGCGCAAGGTACTGCTGGCCACCGACCCGCACGCCGAGCTCGGCCTTGCCCGAGAGGTGCGGCTCGTGGGCCCGAAGCTCGTCGCCGGTCACCAGCGACACGTCCACCGTCTGGCCCGACGCAACCACGGACTCCAGCTCGTGGAGGAAGCCGGCGCTCTCGTGGGCGTGGGCGAAGCAGGCGACGACGTCACCGCGGTGCAGCTCCATCGCGACGCCGCCTGCACGCTGGTGTGCGAAGGCCTCAGCTGCCAGCTCGTTCAGGACCCGGTAGGCGCCCATGCTGCGGCGCCAGGTCCTCGTCGTGCACGCACGCACCATGGTTCCCATGAACCGCACTAGACGGGGATCGACGGAACGGACGAGGGCGACAGGAGAGCGGGGGCTGAGCACGGCCCGAACGCCGTAACGCAGGATGCTCGGCTCGGGAAGGGGGACGCACAGGCTGGGCGACACGAGGCCAGCGTTCTGCCACGACGCGCCGGAACCGGGCCGTTGGCGGTCAACGACGAAGACGTCGACACCGTGCTCCTGCAGCGACCACGCGCACGACATCCCGACGATGCCCGCACCGATCACGACGACCCGGGAGGGTGCACGGTGCGTGACGGTCATCTGGCGTACCCGAATCTCTTCCTGCGTTCCGGCCTCGGGGCCCAGGCTCGAGGCGTCTCCGGAGCCAGGGCTGGTTCCCGTTCTGAGATCACCCTACGACGGGACTCCCGACCCTTCGAGGGCTTCCACGACGAACTTGCAGGAGCCCGTTGGTGGGTTCCCACAACGCAGCTCCCTCGCCGTCTCGCCAGGAACGTGCCGCACGGACGGCGAGGGCTGCGCTGCCCTCGACGCGAGCTGTGGTGGAAGAAGCTCCCGTCAAGGTCGGGACCTCGGGGCGAAGGCGAACCGGGCGTCACCGTGCCGGCCCAGTTCCCACAGCCGCAGCCGCAGCATGGCGTCGAAGCGTGTCTCGGGGCTCGCGAGGTCGATGTCGCTCACCGAGCTCAGCCGTCGCAGCCGATAGCGGAAGGTGTTGGGGTGCACGTGCACCGACTTGGCGGCCAGCGACACGTCGCCGAAGGAGTCCAAGAACGCCGTGAGCGTCTCGAGGAGGTTGGTATGGTGGCGCTCGTCGTAGGCTGCCAGAGTGGCGAGGGGACCGAGCACCATGTCCTCGTCTTCTACGACCAAGTCCACGAGGCGCAGCAGTAGGGAGTCGATCTGCACGTCCACGAACCGGGCGACCTTGCGCCCCCGGGGGTCGTTGTGCAGAACCCGGAGGGTCTTATCGGCGTCTGCACGTGAACGACCGATGTCGACGAACGACCGCACCGGCCGCCCGATGCCGATCAGGTAGGCACCTGACGGGTCCGTGTAGTCGATGAAGTCCTGCATGAGGGCGGCAGGCCCCTGGCCGGTCTCATCGTGCTCGTCGAGGGGTGCGAGCACGGCGTAGACGACGTCTTGCACCCGTGCTACCGCCGAACGCGGCCGTACCGCCTTCAGGTGCACTGACAGCGAGGTCTCCAGCCGCTGCAGCTCGGCCTCGGCTAGCGCGCTCTCGGTCAGGCGCGTCGTGGCGGCGACCACGCATGAGGGGCCTATCCCGAGTCCGAGTCGCCCCGCCATCTCCAGTGCGGCGCGGCCGCCTTCAAGCAGCGTGGAGAGGTGGTCCGAGCGCGTCCGTTGCCGCATGTCGCTCACGGACCGCAGGCGCAGCAGGTGCAGGGCGACCAGGCGGGCGGCGTCGGTCAGCCACTGCTCGCGCTCCACAGACAGCCGCTTGTCCGTCGCCACCCAGATGGAGCCGAGCACGTCCTGACCGGCCCGCACGCTCACAGCAGTGCGCGGCTTCATCCCGTCGTAGAGACCCTCGATGAAGACAGGCCGAGTCTCTTGGGAAAGTCGGCGGAAGATGCCTTGGTCGCTCAGCGCCTGGACGAAGCGTTCCGGTACCTGCCGGCCGAGGATCGTCTCGGTGCGGGCCTCATCCACGTCGCTCTGGTTCTCGGAGAAGGCGAGCACACGTGACGACCGGTCCTCGATGGTGACGGGGGCTCCCAGCACGGCGCTCACCACTTCGGCAAGGGTGAAGAGGTCGGTCTCCGTGTCGGTCGCATACCCGTCGGAACCCGATGTGCCAGAGATGATGAGCGAGCGGATCAGGAGCACGATCTGTCCCCAGGATGCTCCGCTCCTCAGTTGCACCAGTGGAACCCCGGCATGTGCAGCCGCCGCCACGACGTCGCGACCGAGAGACTCGTGGCGCCCCCCGGAACCCTTGAGCACGAGGCCGGCGCAGCGCGTTCCAGCCAACTGCTGGACCAGGTTCGAGTGATCTCTGGTCTCGTGAAGCCCCACGCCGAGCACCAGGTCGCCTTGGCCCACGGACGGCTGGTCCACGGCATCCCAGATGACAATGTCGAAGACTTCGGGGTCGCGATCTGACGGGAGCCAACGTGAGTCGAGAAGGCTCGGACCGAGAGCGGAGAGGATCCGCGCAAGTGACACCCCTGATCGCAGGGGGTTGATCATCGATCGCGCCCCTTCGGCCGGCACCGGGTTCCGAATGGTCATCTGCTGGTGTCGACGGGCAGGCGCAGCCGTGACGCGTGGTCGCCGCCGTGATGGACGCTGTTGCGGGCCACCCGGGGCTCGGCCAGCTCAGCGACATGACCGAAGCGGTTGAGGGAGCGGGCGAACCATGGGAAATCGCTGCTCGTCACGGTCACTCGCACCCGATGACCGGGGAGGAACACGTGGTGAGTCGGCCACAGCTCCACGTCGAAGCGGTACGTGCGGTCGGGGACCAGCGCTCAGGACTCTCGAGCGAGCGGTGGCAGGCAGCCCGTAGGCAACCTTGGGTGACGCGGAACGACCGCCCGTCAGGATGGACGTCGGTGAGCTTCACATGCCAGTCGGTGTCGGTGCCGTCGGTGGATGCGAAGAGCTCGAGCGTCGACCAGCCCGAGACGGTGAGCTCCTCAGAGAGGGGGTCGCTGGTGAAGCAGACGACGTCCTCGCGGGCCTCGGTCTGCGTCTGTTCCATGGTCACGTCCTCGACCGGGTACTTGCGGATGTCCATCGGCGTCGTGGCCGGGTCCTCCGGGTCGTAACGGTACGAGGTGACGGTCTCCTGTGCAGGCGGAGCGTCCTCTAGGCGCTCGGGAGCCAGGTAGAGCACACGCTCACCGTTCGACAGGGGCCAGGAGGCCGCCCCCCGCCAGACGTTGCGGCCGGGTTCGAACACCCGTACCCGGTCCACTGACGAGAGTCCGGTGTCCTTGCCCTTCAACCAGTGGTCGAACCACCGGAGGTGTTCGGCCGCCATGTCCCACGCCGCCTCGGGGCCGAAGTCGAGTCCGCCGCACTCCCGGTCGGGGTAGCGTGACTTCACGTGGCTCCACGGGCCGACCAGAAGGTACTGGTGCTCTCGGGCGGGGGAGGCCTGCATCCCCTCGTAGTGGTGGAAGGCGCCGAGCAGGTCCTCGAGGTCGTACCAGCCGGTCACGTGTAGACAGGGCACGTCGATCTCGGCGTACCGGTCGTCGTAGCGCAAGGACCGCCAGAAGTCGTCAAGCGTGTCGTGGCCGACGAGCAGCTCCCAGCTCGGACCGGCCGCGTCGATCACCGACCCGAGCTCCCCCACGGGCAGCGTGCGGAGCACCGACTCCCAGTCGGTGATCTCCATGCCGTGGGTCTCCTCGATACGCCGGCGGGTCGCGTAGGCCCACCAGGCGAAGTAGAGCTGGAAGACGCCGTTGGTGAACGGGATCTCTTGCTGCCAACGGCCCGCCGCCGAGGTCGAGATCATCGCCTTGAGATGGGGCGGCCGCTCGGAGGCTCCGGCCCACTGCACCCAGCCCATGTAGCTGAGCCCGGTAGTGCCGACGTTGCCATCACACCACGGCTGCGCCGCTACCCACTCGATGGTGTCGTGGACGTCCTTGGCGTCGTTGGTGAAGGCCACCCACTCGCCCTCCGACTTTCCCCGTCCCCGGACGTCTACCGCCACGAAGACGTAGCCGTTGGTCCGCCACAGCTCGACGTCGTCGACGATCAGGGCCTCGTTGTCCTTGTTGTAGGGGGTGAGCTCGACTACTGCCGGCACCGCCCCGAGCGAGGCGTCATCGGGGAGGTAGACGTCTGCTGCGAGCTCAACGCCATCGCGCATCGGGATCCCGACCTCGAAGGTTCGCCTCATGGCCAACGCTTCGATGCGGGCCTTCCAGCGGTGGAACGGGGTCTCGATGTCCTCGGGCATTGGGGGCATCAGTCGTACGTATAGGGGTTGGTGGCTAGGGATGACGCGCCGAGCTGGAGGAGAACGCGGAGCAGGCGGTAGAGCGCGGGGTAGTCGTTCGAGGTGTAGGCGACCTCGCGCGGGGCGACGCGGGTCACGCCCGGGATGTTGGCACACAGGGCCGCCGTCGACGTCGAGTTCCAGACGACTCGCAAGGTGGTCGGCGTCTCGACCTCGTAGGTCTTGAAATCTTCCAGCCGTCTGAGTGCGCGCGCTGCACCCTCCCGGATGCGTTGCCGAGCGACAGAGGGATGGATCGAGATTGCCGTGTACTTGTCGACGGCCCTCTTCACCTCGACGGTCTCTACATCGTGCAGCAACGACTTTGCCTCGGCGCAGACGACGTCGTCTCCGGTCACGAGTACCACTGGCACACCGGTCGCGCCGGCCAACGCCGCGTTGAGCCGGAGCTCGCCAGCGGGTTCTGTATTGAGGAAGACGTCGGCCACATCGTGCCCACGCATCGTGTGGTTGAGCACGCCATCGCCGCCACCTGCCCGGGCGTGGTAGCCGATGAACATGGTCGCGTCCGTCCCGGCGTCCAAGCCCTGGGTCATGCCGAGGGCCTTGGTGCGGCCCCTCACGACCTGCGCCCGCGGGTCGAGCTCCTCTTGGAGCAGGTTCAGCATGGTGCCATGCGAGTCGTTGACGAGCACTTCGGTGGCGCCTGCGTCGAAGCTTCCTTCGATCGCGGCGTTGCACTCGCCAGTCATGAGCTTGCAGCAATAGTCGTAGTGCGGAGCCCCCAAGGTGGTGTCCGCACCGTCGGCGATGCCTCCGATTCCCTCCATGTCGATCGAGATGTGAACCTTCATCGTTGCCTCCCTGAGTCCCACCGGCAGCCGTCGCAAGTGTGCTGTCCGCTCAGTCCTGCCGGAGGCGGACGTCCAAGGCGTCCCGGGTGGCGTCGCCCAGCAGGTTGAACGCGACCACGGTCAGCACGATGCAGAGGCCAGCGGGGTAGATCTGCCACCAGTAGCCGTCGAAGATGTAGTTGAGGCCTGTGGTGAGCATTCCGCCCCAATTGACCGCTGGGGGCGGTGGGCCTAGGCCAAGGAAACTCAAGGTGGCGAGCAGGAGAATGGCATTGGCTACCTCGAAGGTGGCCTGCACGGCGACGATGCCGATGACGTTGCGTACGACGTGGCGCAGCACGATCCGGACCGGACGCTCTCCAGCCACCCGGGAGGCGCTCACGTAGTCCAGGGTCCGCAGCACCAGCACCTCCCCTCGTACCACGCGAGCGGTGATGATCCACGAGACGAAGCCCAGGACGTAGATCATGGTGAGCACGCTCGGAGTCACGATGGTGGCCAACAGGAGCACGAGGAGCACCGTTGGAATGGCGATCAACGCGTCTACGATTCGCATCATCACCGAGTCGACCCAGCCGCCTGCGAAGGCGGATACAGCTCCCCAGAGCGTGCCGATGCCTGCGGCGATGACGGCTGCCGCCAGCCCCACTTCCAGCGAGGACTGGCCAGCCACCATCAGACGGCCCAGGACGTCATAGCCGACCTGATCGGTGCCCAGCGGGAACTTCCCGCTTGGTGGAAGGTTGACCTGCGTGAGGTTGGTCGTCACCTGGTTGGTGTGGTACACGAGCGGCCCCACGAAGCTGAAGAGGACCATGAGGACGATGATCGACAGACCGATCAGGCCCAAGTGGTTGTGGAGCAGCTCACGCAACGCAGCCCGTCGGTTGCGCGGTCCGGCCGCGCTGGATGGATCTTCTGTCGGGAGGGTGGAGGTGACGGTGCCGGGGGTGAGGAGGTTGTCCCCGAGGTCGAGCATGCCGTGAGAGCTCATGCCCTCGAGTACCTGATGCGCGGGTCCAAGATGGCGTACACGATGTCGGCCAGGAGGTTGCCCACTACCGTTGCCACCGCCACCACGATGGTGAAGCCCATGAGGACGGGGTAGTCGTGGGTGCTGGCTGCCTGCCAGAACAGCCACCCCATGCCCGGGTAGTTGAAGACGGCCTCCACCACGATCGCCCCCGAGATGACGGCTGGGAGGCTGAGTCCGATCAAGGTGACGATGGGCAGCAGGCTGTTGCGCAGGAGATGGCGCATCACGAGCTGTCGCTGGGAGAGACCCTTGGCCTTGGCGGTGCGAATGTAGTCCTGGAGCAGGTTGTCGATGGCCGCAGTTCGCATGAACCGGCTGAACTGGGCCACCGTCACGATGGTGAGGGTGGCGATCGGCAGCACGAGGACCTTGGGGTTGTGGAAGACCGCCCCCACACTGGAAGCCGCTGTCCCCGCCTGGGGTGGGAGGACATGGGTCTGGACGGCGAAGAGCACGATGAGCAGCATGGCCAGCCAGAACATCGGCATGGAGTAGCCGATGAAGGCGAAGACGGTGAAGCCGTGGTCGAGCGGCTTGTTGCGCTTGAGCGCCTGGGCAAGGCCGACGGGGATGGCGATCAGGATGGCCAGGACGTACGCGATGCCCACGAGAAGGGCAGTCTTGGGAAGGTCCAGCATGAGAAGGGACCCGACCGATTGGTCCATGTGGTACGAGAAACCGAGGTTCCCGTGGACGAGGCGGTCAATGTAGAGCAGGTACTGCATCGGCAGGGCGCGGTTGTAGCCGTTGGCCTTGTTGAAGGCAGCGATGGCCCCGGGGGTGGCCCTCACCCCGAGCATGGCCCGGGCCGGGCTTCCAGGGAGGAAGTGGAGCACCCCGAACACGATCATGGTCACCAGGATGATGACCGCGAGCGCCTGCGCTACTCGTCGAACGAGGAAGCCGGTCACGTCGGCGCTGGGTCCTCCCTTCGTGCTCCCCCCCGGCGCCCGTGGACGATGGTGGGGCGGGGGGGAGCGGGCGCAGCGGAGACGGGGGAACCCGGCACTACGACTTGAGCGACCATGTCTCCGGGTAGATGTGACCGGTGGAGTCCTGCGCCTTCACGCCTTGGAGCTTGGTCGAGATGGCCGAGATCTGGTAGGCAGCGTTCGGGAACCACAGGTCCGGGAGCTGCTTGGCGACGAACTCTTGGTACTTGTAGAGCGTCTTGATCGACGCCGTGTTCGACTCGGCCTCGATCTGTGTGATCTCCTGGTCCACCTTCTGGTTGCAGTAGTTGCCGCCGTTCGTGGCCCCGCCGCAGCCGAACAGGCTTGTGCCGAGCGGGTAGTAGATCGGGACGTAGGTGTACACCGGTGACGAGATGATCGAAAGTGCGGGCGTGCTGGTGGGGCATGTGGAGGCCTTCTTGCCGATGCAGGCGTAACCATCGGCGAGCACGGTGTTCTCGGGGGCCTCGGACAGTGTCAGGTGGATGCCGACACGGGCGAATGTCGAACGCATCACCTGCACTTCGTTGTCGATGTCAGGGAAGCCGCTCGGGTACATGAAGGAGATCGCGAGCCTCGTCCCCTTGCCGATGCCCTTTCCGCACTTTCCCGTCCCTGTTCCCGGCTTGGTGCACACATCGGTGCCTCCGGCGTGGATGGTCCATCCATGGGAGCTGAGCAGCTTCTTGGCCTTCGCCACTGAGAACGGGTATGGGTTCTTCGTCTCGGCCTTGGACAGGAAGTCGGTCTTGGGGAACGTCGGCACCGGCCCGTACGTCGGGGTCCCGTACTTGTCGAGGATCGTCTTGATGTACTCAGGCTGGTTGATGAGCGTCTGCATCGCTTGGCGGATGTAGAGCTGGCTGACCAACGCTTGGTACTTGGGGTTGTTGAACAGGATCCCGATGAAGGTCAACCCCCATTCGTACCAGGGGTCCACCTTGAATCCCGAGGCCTTGAGCGAGGCGAGTGCTCCGAGGTCTGTAGTGGGAACGTACCCGTAGTCGATGCTCCCTGAGCGCAGCGCGTCGTACTCGGCCGACGAGCTGGTGAACGGCACCTCTTGGAACTCGGAGGCCTTCGGCTTGTTCGGCCCGGAGTACTTGGTGTTCGGCACCATGGTCACCAGACCGGTCACCTGGAATCCGGTTGTCGGCTTCAGTCGCCATGGGCCGTCGACCACCTGCCACAGCGGTGTGGTGTCCCAGGTGGAGAGCGAGAGGGACCGAGAGTTCAAGAATGCGTAGACCGCCTTGGCCCCCGCTGCGGTCGTGTCGTATGTGCCGACCGGCCCGGAGGCTGACGTCTTGTCCCAGGCCTGCTGAGGCATGGGGGTCAGAGTCGCGAGGCCATTGTAGAGCAGATACGTCTCGTTATAGGCCTTGGTCATTGTGAGGACGAACGTTGTTGTCCCCTTGGCCGAGTACCCGGCGACGTGTGTCATCCAGCCTCCGGGTACGTAGCCGGCGTAGTTTGTCTTCTCGTTCATCACGAGGTTCATCCAGAAGACGAGGTCACGGGCGGTCACAGGCTTTCCTGTCGACCACACGTAGTGCCTGAGCTTCATCGTGATGGTCTTGCCGCCGTTGGAGAACACTGGGGGGTACGCCATCGAAAGCTTGTAGTTGACGGTGGCAGCGCTGCTTGTCGGGTGCCCGAACCAGTAGAGCGGCAGCCACATGAGCGGCTGAAGGTAGGTGATGTCGGCGTTCTCCGAGTTGGCACCGTTGTAGAGCGGGAAGATGTAGGTCGGCGGCGCACCGGGCTGTTCGGCGAAGGTGATGGTCCCACCGTTCTTGACCGCGTGGCGGCTCGGAGACGCCGCCGCCGTCCCGATCCCGACGACCATCGATATCGCACCGGCCGCGCAGACCGCCGTGAGCGATGCAAGAACCTTGCGAAGCAGCTGCATGCTGGGTCTACCCCCCGCGTCCTCTGACCGTGGCACCGCGCCGGCGGAACGCCAAGGGCACGGGCCGGAGCCCTCAGGTGTACAGGCTGGAACTTAGTGCAAGCGGACAGAGAGGGCGATGTCGACGACCACGAAGACCTCGGTACGCCTTTGGACGATCCAACAAACCGGCATGGCTGGGAAGGTTCGATCCGCCATCGATCCGCCTGCGTGCAGCGGCCCCGGTCGGGACCCCCACCCCGGCACGCCCAGATTGCAGCCCCCCTGCCAGTCCGGGGGGTGCCCTCGTGACCCAGGGCGCCCGAAGGGGTAGAATCTTCCCTGCTGGTAAGGGGATGGGCCTTGCCGCGGTCCTGAGAGGGCGAGGATGGGGCAGCAGACTGCCGTTGTCGGTCAGCGGGTGCCTGAGCGGTCCGACGCGCGCCGGCGGGCCTACCTGCGCGCCTTCCAGCTGATCGTCGACGTGCAGTGCGGCGTGCCCGGCGCCACCGATGCGATCGACGCGCTGCTCGCAGAGGCGCAGGACCGCGCCTGGGACGACGTGGTGCGGGTCGCCCTCTTCGCTTCCTTCGCTGCTGCCGCCCACGCCGACCACGGTGACGTGAACGCCATCGTCCCGCGCCTGTTGGCCAAGGCCGAGCAGGACGGCTCCCAGGTGATGGTGGCCCTCGCCCTTGCGGTCCGGGCCGGTCTCGACTTCGTCGAGGCGAACCCCGAGCTCGCGATGACGGCGGACGACGACCTCGCACGTGCCACGGTGATGCTCGAGACCGCAGACGGCCCGCTCATGGAGCGGATCTCGGCGCACAACCAGTGCGCGCAGGCCTACGGCACCCGGTGGCTGTGGGAGCTGTGCGACGAGCAGTACGCGACGGCGCTGGCGCTCGCGCCGGACCCTCCCGCCCCCTGGGCCAGGTACGTCCTCCCGGCGATCGTCTTCAACCGCGCCGAGATGCAGGTCAACTGGGCGTGCGTCCACCGCCAGGTGGGGGAGTCCGACATGCTCGACGAGCGCATGCGGACCTGGAAGACCGTGATGTCCTCCGCCGGCGTGGAGGGGATGCCGGAGGCCTGGGCGACCGAGCTGCATGCGCTCGGGCTGGTCCTCGCCGCGCTGATCGGGACAGACGTGTCCGAGCAGGCCCGCTCGATGCTCCCGCGCGTCGGGCGTGAGGAGCACCCCGGTGCCTGGCCGGTGGGGTGGCTGCACCTGGCGATCGCCATCAGCGACCAGCGGGAGCATCGCCTCGACAGCGCCCGGGAGGCGGTCCGGCTCGCCGTCTCCGAGATCGACCCCGTCGCCTCTGCGGACCCGTACGACCTCGCGCTCTTCATCGCGGCCGAGCTCGAGTCCGACGGGCAGTCAGCGGGGATGCGCTACGGCAAGCGGGAGCTCGCCCTGCGGTGGTCCCGGCGGCTCGCGTGGCACAGCTCGATGGTCGGACGCATCCAGGCCGAGCGGCTGCGCCGGGAGCACGACTTCGTGACACAGCAGGCGCATCGCGACGACCTCACCGCGCTGTTGAACCGGCGAGGGCTCCACCGCCACATCGCATCGCTCGCGAGCAGGGGCGTGGACCAGGTCTCGCTGCTGATCGCCGACCTCGACCACTTCAAGACAGTCAACGACCGCTACGGCCACCAGATCGGCGACACGGTGCTCGTGTCGGTCGCGAGGATGCTGCACGGGCACGTCCGGCAGTCCGACTGCGCCGCGAGGCTGGGAGGAGACGAGTTCGCGCTCGTGCTGGCGTCGGCAGACGCCGCCGTGGCGCGGCACCGGGCCGAAGCCCTCGTCGCCGCCGTGCGCGAGCAGCCGTGGGGGGACCTTGCGCCGGGTCTCGTGATCACGATGAGCGTGGGGCTCGCCGCCGGACGTCCGGCCGACTTCGCCGCCCTGACCGAAGGGGCCGACCGTGCGCTGTACGAGGCGAAGCGCCGGGGCCGCGACCGGGTCGGGTGGGAGGCCGACGGCGCGCGGGCGACGAGCGCACCGGCCGACCTCGCGACGTTCGCCGACTGATCCGAGCACCCTCGGGCTCGGCCCGGGCGCTACGACGCCCGTTCTGCTCCGATGGCTCGACCTTCCCGCGCGGACCAGATGTCCCGGCATGCCTCGCAGGTCGACTCGGGCACCAACCCCACGCGCATCGCGAGCGCGAAGAGCTTGCAGCCGAGGCACAGGCCGAGCGCGGCCTCGAGGCCGGCCGCGGCAGCCAGCATGCCGAGGAGCACCCGGGCGGCTCGAGGGCGGTGCGCGCCGTAGTGCAGCACGAGCGCGCTCGCCGACAGCGTGAGGCCCATCGCCTGGGCGAGCCGCTTGGGTGGTCCCGGCGAGTACCTGTGCTCGACGTGGAGGCGCGGGGTGACCACCTTCGTCGCGAGCAGCCCGAGCGGGCTCAGGGCCGGCCCCGTCGCCACCCGCGCCGCGAACCCGTAGACGAGCGGCACCATCAGCCATGGCTGGTCCCCGACGGCGGCGACGGCGGCCATCGCGGTGACGCCGGAGGCGACCACGCGCGCGGACGTCTCGTTGACGGGGTGCGGGAACGAGAAGCGGGTGCGGGTCCGCACCTCCCACACCCTACCCGGCGAGGGACGCGACGCCCTTGGTACCCAGCGTGGGACGCGACGCCCTGGCCCTACGGCGCTCCCGACCTACGACGCCCTCGGGCCTACGGGCTCCTGGCCCTACGACGCTCCCGGGAGTGCCCTCGGCTCGATGCGCTCCTCCACCGCCCGGTCCCCTGTGCGGCGCACCGCGTACGCGCCCTTGCCCGGCACCTCGGTGACGGCCTCCGCGAGGGTGGTGCCGCGGTAGACGAGGCCCACCCCGTCGTCGGTGGCGTAGCCGTCGGGGAGCGTGCCGTCTGCGATCAGCCGGTGCAGGAGCGGGCGGCGCTGCTCCTCGGAGTCGTAGTGGACGCCGTTGGCGTAGGGGAGGAACCCGAGCCCGTTGGTGAGCGGGCGCAGCTCGGGTCCGAACGAGTCGGTCGTCCCGCCGACGTGCCAGCAGAGCGACCCGGCCGACACACCCGCCAGGACCACCCCTGCCTCCCACGCGGCGCGCATCACCGGGCCGATGCCGTGGACCTCCCAGACGGCGAGCAGGTTCGCGACGCTCCCGCCTCCGACCCACACCACGTCCTGGTCCATGACGAGCCCGGCGATGTCGTCCACGGGCGGCATGCTGAAGAGGTTCAGGTGCACCACGTCGACCCCGGCCGCCCTGCCGGCGTCGTCCACCATCGCGTTCAGCCAGCGCTGGTCGCCCATCGCCGTCCCGACGTGGCAGAGCTTGGGCCGGCGCCCGGCGACTCCCGCCAGTTCGATGGCGTGCAGCACGAGCGGGCCGAAGGAGAGGTCGGTCCTCCCCTCCCTTCGGAAGCCCCCGGACGTCGCGAGGATGGTCGGCTCGTCGGCGGGCACCCGGGGGAAGCTAGCGCGCCGTCCGCCGCGCCGTCTGCCGCGCCGTCCGCCGCGCCGTCCGCCGGGCTCCTCCAGCCGCCTCCGGTGCGGCGGGCTGCTCGCCTCCCGGCTCCCGCGCACGGCGCCTATGGTTCCCGTCGATGCCCGCTGCCAAGGGGCCCGCTGCCAAGGGGACGACGTTGAAGGCCGCCGGGCGGCGCGCCGGCGGATCCCGCACGACCCGACCGGAGCGCAAGGGGGCCCCGCCTCCCGCCTTCGCCCGCGACCTCGAGCTCGATCGGGTGGCGGACGCGTGCGAGCGCTCCGTCCACGGCGCGGGGCGGCGCAGGGCGCGCGAGCTGCTGGGCACCATCCCCCTCGACACCGAGATCGACTACTACGGCACCGGCGGCGTCGTCGAGGAGCTGGAGGGCGAGGTCGCCCGTCTGCTCGGGAAGGAAGCCGCCCTCTTCTGCCCCACGGGCACCATGGCGCAGCAGGCGACCTTGCGGGTCCACGCAGACCGACGTTCGGCCAGGTCGGTCGCGTTCCATCCGGCGTGCCACCTGGACAGCCACGAGGAGCGGGGGTACGAGCGGCTGCACGGGCTCTTCGGGGTGCCCGTCGGCGGGAGGAACGTCCCGCTCACGGCCGAGGCGCTCGCGCAGGTGCACGAGCCGGTGGCCGCGCTCGTGCTCGAGCTCCCCCAGCGCGACCTCGGGGGGACGCTGCCCGAGTGGGACGAGCTCGTCGCCCAGACGGCGTGGGCGAGCGCACGCGGTGCTGCGGTGCACCTCGACGGGGCGCGCATCTTCGAGGCGGGGCCGTACTACGCGGCGACGGCCGGCAAGCGCCTCTCGGACGTGGCTTCCCTGTTCGACACCGTGTACGTGTCGTTCTACAAGGGCCTGGGCGGCATCGCCGGGAGCTGTGTCGCGGGCGACGCCGACGTGGTCGCCGAGCTCTCGACCTGGCGCACCCGCCACGGCGGCAGGATCTTCGCGATGTGGCCCTACGCCGCATCGGCCCTCACGGTGCTGCGCGAGCGGCTCCCGAAGATGGACCGCTACTACCGGCATGCGCTCGCCATCTCCCGCGCGCTCGACGGCGTGCCCGGGGTCGAGGTGCTGCCGTCGCCGGTGCAGGCGCCCATGATGCACCTCAGGCTGCCCGTCAGCGTCGAGGAGCTCCGGGCGCGCGCGATCGGGATCGCACACGACGAGGGGATCTGGACCTTCGGGAGGCCCTTCCTCTCCGAAGGCCCGAGGCTCCAGCGGTGCGAGCTCGCCGTGGGGGACGCCACGCTCGAGGTCACCCCAGACGAGATGCGCCGCGTGGTGGAGCGGCTCGCCTTCGGGCCCGCCGAGAGGACGGCTGCCAAGAGGACCCCCGCCAAGCGGACCCCTGGCAAGGGCGCCCCCGGTGCGAGGTCCCGGTGACCGCTTCTCGGCCGGCCGACGGCGCAGGCCCCGACCGAGCTGGCGGGAGTGGCGGCCGGCGCACGCGACCCATGACCGAGAGGAGCGGCGCACCCCGGACCCGCATCCGCCGTCAGCGTCAGCGGCAGGTCGAGGACCGCAGCGCACTGGACGCGCTGCTCGACGAGGTGCTCGTCGCGCACGTCGGGATCGTGGCCGACGGTCACCCCGTCGTCCTGCCCACCGCATTCGCACGCGACGGCGACCGCCTCCTCCTGCACGGTTCGACGGGCTCGGGCTGGATGCGCACGGCGGCGACGGGGGCGAGGGCCTGCGTCACGGTGACGGCGCTCGACGGCCTCGTCGTCGCGCGCTCGGCGTTCGAGTCGTCGATGCGCTACCGCAGCGCGGTCGTGTTCGGGGTCCTGGCCCCGCTCGCCCCGGCCGAGCGTGACCGCGCGCTCGAGGTCATCACCGAGCGGCTGCTCCCGGGCCGGCGTGCCGAGATCCGCCCCTCGACGCCGGACGAGCGGCGCCGCACCCTCGCCCTCGCGATGCCGATCGAGCGGTGGTCACTCAAGGTCGCGGCCGGCTGGCCAGAGGACCTCGAGGAGGACCGGGCAGGGAGCGCGTGGGCGGGAGTCGTCCCGCTAAGGACTGCGGCAGAGGCCCCGCTTCCCGCTCCCGACCTCGCGCCGGGGATCCCGGTCCCTCCCTCGGTGGCAGCGTTCGTGCGCGCCCGCTCGCGCCCGAGCGGCTGACCAGCCCGTTGACGGGCTCCGTCCCCGCTGTCCCCACGCCCTCACTGCCGTGGCACGCGCACCGGCCCGGTCGCTGCTCGTGTCGCGACCGCGTCGCTCGTGTCTGGGTCGAGACGACGCGGCTCATGTCACGACCATGAGGTGGACGCCGAGGTCGACGAGGGCCGCACCGACGCGCGCGCGGGCGCGGCGCAGCGCCTCACGGGCGTCCAGGTCAGGACGCCACGTGTCGCGGACGTGCCGGGCTTCCGCAGGGTGGCGGAGGTCCCAGTCGCGCTGGCGCGCGAGCGCGGCCAAGAAGTCGGGGTTCATGGGGTCCTCGAGGCACGAAGGAAGTGGAGAGGAGAGCGGGCAGAGGGGCGCACCGGTCGTGCGCCAACCCGGCCGCGTCGACGCGGCGGGCGGAGGTGAGTCGGGCGCCGGCTGAGCGAGCGGCTGAGCTAGCGGCTCGGCGAGCGAGTCGCCAGGGGAGCGCCGGCGGGAGCCGGCAGGAGCGTGCCAGCGGTGCCCGCGGTCGCGAGCGGCGTCAGGTCGATCAGCTCGTGGATCATCGCGGTGCACCTCCTCAGGCGCTCGACGGTAGCGGGTCATCGTACTCCGGCGCAGCCGCAATTGCGAGCGGATCCCTCTCGCCGCCCCTCGAGGGCGGCCGGACCGCGCTCTTCGCGAGCCGCCATCTCGCGAAGAGCGCGGTCGGATAGCGTGGGTGAGATGATCTTCCGTCGCCTCGCGGTCGCCGTCGCAGTCGTGGTCGCCGGTACCGGGCTCGGGCTGGCAGGGATGTCGGTCCCGAGCGGCGCCTCCCCCCGCACCGAGGGCCCTGGCAACACCGCGCCGCTCAGATCCTGCACCTACTCGGCGATCCAGCCGTTCCTCTACTCCCCGGGACATCTGACGGTCGCGACCGACGCGCCGGCCTACGCGCCCTGGTTCGAGCACAACAGGCCCTCGGACGGCAAGGGCTACGAGAGCGCCGTCGCCTACGCCGTGGCCAAGCGGCTCGGGTTCAAGCCGTCGCAGGTGAAGTGGGTGGTCGAGACATTCAACGCGTCCTACGCACCCGGGCCCAAGCACTTCGACTTCGACATCAACGAGATCTCGGTCACCAAGACACGGGCGAAGGCCGTCACCTTCAGCTCCGGCTACTACACAGACGAAGAGGCGCTCGTCGCGCTCAAGGGCTCGCCGATCACCAAGCACCACACACCGGCGGCGCTGAAGACCTACGTCTACGGGGCGGAGATCGGGACGACCGCCCTCCAGTACATCAACTCGCGGATCCATCCCATCCACACGCCGGCGACGTTCACAACGCTGAACGACGTGAAGTCGGCGCTGGTCGACCACCGGATCGCCGCCTTCGTCACAGACACGCCGACGGCGCAGTACATCGCGACAACAGAGATCAAGCACGCCACCGTCATCGGGCAGTTCCCCGTGTCGAACCAGCACTACGGCCTGCTCTTCCAGAAGGGGGACCGGCTGGTCAAGTGCGTCGACAAGGCGATCGCCGTCCTCAAGCGCACCGGCGTGCTCCACCGGCTGGCGAAGAAGTACCTGCGCGTGTACACGTCGATCCCGGTGATCAAGCCCTGAACGCGCTGCCGTGCCCGCCGAAGGGAGCACCTCGGCCGGTGTGACGCCGTTGCCCTCCGCACCCGGGCTCCCGCCCGCGATCGTGGGCAGTCCCGGCGGACCGGACCCCGTCACCGGCGGAGGCCTCCTCGGGGGCGACCCGTTCCGGCGACGGAGCCGTCTGTTCCGGACCGAGCGCGGGCGTGTGGTCACGTCGACGGTGAGCACGCTCGCCGTCCTCGGGGGGATCGTGACCGCCTTCCTCCTCGCTCCGGGGAGCCGCCAGGTGCGGTCGGTCTTCTTCAACGCGCACGACATGTGGCGCGCCTTCATCGGCGACCCGCACACAGGCTTCTACTCGGTCGGGAAGGGCATCCTGCTCAACATCGAGATGTTCCTCGTCGCCGAGGTGCTCATCCTCGTGCTGGCCCTCGTGATCGCGCTGGTCCGCCAGTCGCGCTCCCCCGTGCTCTTCCCGCTGCGCATGCTCGCGATCGCCTACGTCGACTTCTTCCGCGGGGTCCCCCTGATCCTCGTCATCTTCGCGATCGGGTTCGGGCTGCCCGCGCTCTACCTGCCGGTGATCTCGTACCAGTCTGCGGTCGTCTACGGGGTGGGGGCTCTCGTGATCGCGTACAGCGCGTACGTCTCGGAGGTCTACCGAGCCGGTCTCAACTCGGTCCCGTTCAGCCAGATCGCGTCGGCGCGATCGCTCGGCCTGCGCCCACGTACCGCGCTGCGCTACGTGGTGCTTCCCCAAGCCGTGCGGACGATCATCCCGCCGCTCCTGAACGACTTCATCAGTCTCCAGAAGGACACGGCCCTCGTTGCCGTCCTGGGTGTCGTGATCGAGGCGAACCGGGCGGCGCAGATCTTCTCGAGCACCGTGTTCAACTACTCCGGGTTCACCGTGGCCGCCATCCTGTTCCTCCTCCTCACCATCCCGCTGGCCCGCTTCACGGACCACCTCATCGCGCGGGACCGGGCGCGGCGGCTGGCAGGGTCGACGTGAGCCAGGTGGCGGGCACCGGCACCGAGCCCTCCGTGCCCGCGCCGAGGGAGACGGGGGCACCCGACGGGCGCGCGCTGCGGATCGAAGGGCTCCACAAGTCGTTCGGCGCCAACCACGTCTTGAAGGGGATCGACCTCGCGGTCGACCCCCACGAGGTCATCTGCCTCATCGGTGCCTCGGGCTCGGGCAAGTCGACGCTGCTGCGTTGCGTCGATCTCCTCGAGACGATCGACTCGGGCCGGATCGTCTTCTTCGGCCACGAGATCACCCGCGAGGAGGTCGACGAGGTGCTCGTACGCAGGCAGATGGGGATGGTGTTCCAGGCCTACAACCTGTTCCCACACATGCGGGTGCTGCGAAACGTGACGCTCGCGCCGGTGAAGGCCCTCGGGCTGTCCGTGCGCGAGGCCGAGGAGCGGGCGATGGCCCTTCTCGGCCGCTTCGGGCTCGCCGACAAGGCCGGCGACTATCCCGACCGGCTCTCGGGCGGGCAGCAGCAGCGGGTCGCCATCATCCGAGCCCTCGCCATGCGGCCCAGGCTGATGCTCCTCGACGAGGTGACGAGCGCGCTCGACCCAGAGCTCGTCGGCGAGGTGCTCGACGTCATCCGCGAGCTCGCGTCGGGCGGCATGACGATGCTCATCGCCACGCACGAGATGGGCTTCGCCCGCGAGATCGCGACACGGATCGTCTTCCTCGAAGACGGGGTGATCGTGGAGGAGGGTCCTCCGAGCCAGCTGTTCGACGCGCCCGCAGACGATCGCACCAGGCGCTTCCTCGGTCGGGCGGTCGGCGCCGGACGGGGGTAGGGGGGCACCGCAGGGCGCTGCGTCGGCCGCCCGTGGCCGAGCGCCCGCAGGGAAGCGCCCCAGGTGGCGCCCGCGGAGGCTCAGCCCAGGGTCTCGTCCAGCGCAGCCTCGAGGACGTCGATGCCCTCGTCGAGGAGGTCCTCGGTGATGACGAGGGGCGGGAGGAGCCGGATCACGTTCCCCCAGGTCCCGCAGGTGAGGACGATCACGCCCTGCGCGAGGCACGCGCGCGCGACCGCCTGCGCTGCCGCGGCGTCCGGGGCGACGCCGTCGGAGCCGACCAGCTCCAGGGCGAGCATCGCGCCGCGGCCCCGCACCTCTGCGATCGCCGGGTGCTGCTTGGCAACGGCCTCCAGGCGGGGCCGGACCTGCGCCTCGATACGGCGCGCCGCGGCGGGCAGGTCGAGCGCGTGCATCGTCTCGATCGTCGCGAGCGCGGCGGCGCAGGAGACGGGGTTCCCGCCGTAGGTCCCGCCGAGCCCACCCGGGTGGACGGCGTCCATCAGGTCGGCCCGGCCGGTGACCGCGGCGAGCGGCATCCCGCCGGCGATCCCCTTGGCGCTCGTGACGATGTCGGGGACCACGCCTTCGTGCTCGACGGCGAACCACGCGCCGGTCCTTGCGAAACCGCTCTGGATCTCGTCGGCGACGAGCACGATCCCGTGGTCGGCGCACCACGACGCGATCGTCGAGAGGAACCCGGGAGCCGGGACGACGAAGCCTCCTTCCCCTTGGATCGGCTCGATGACGACGCACGCCAAGTCGTCGGCGCCCACCTGCACGGACAGGCGGTCGATGGCGCGCGCGGCTGCCTCCTCGCCGGTCATGCCCTCGGGGTCGCGCAACGGGTACGACATCGGCGCCCGGTACACCTCGGGTGCGAAGGGGCCGAAGCCGTGCTTGTAGGGGAGGCTCTTGGCGGTCAGCGCCATGGTCAGGTTGGTCCGGCCGTGGTAGGCGTGGTCGAACACGGCGACGGCCTGCCTGCCCGTCGCGTAGCGCGAGATCTTCACCGCGTTCTCGACCGCCTCGGCGCCGGAGTTGAAGAGCGCGGAGCGCTTCTCGTGGGTCCCTGGGGTGAGCGAGGCGAGCTCCTCGCACACGGCCACGTAGCCCTCGTACGGCGCGACCATGAAGCAGGTGTGCGTGAAGCGCCCCACCTGGTCGGCAACCGCCCGGACCACGTCGGGCACGGCGTGGCCCACCGTCGTCACGGCGATGCCCGAGCCGAGGTCGATGAGGCAGTTCCCGTCGACGTCGCGCACGATGGCGCCGGAGGCGTCGTCGACGTAGACGCCGGTCGAGGAGCTCACCCCGCGCGCGACGGCCGCCGACCGCCGCGCCGCGAGCTCGGTCGAGCGCGGTCCGGGGACCTCGGTGACGAGGACCCTTCGTGACGGGACGGGTCCGCGGCTCGCGCCGCTGTGGTCCTGGCTCACTGCGCACCTCCTCGTGCCGCCCGTCTGCCGCCTCGCCGCATGGCGGAGGGCAGGCGGGGGAGATCCCTCCCAAGTGTAGGTCGGCGCGAGCCGGCGCGTGCCTGGCTCAGGCGGCACGGCGATGCTCCTCCGGCGCGGCACGGCCGGAAGGTCGTGCCGAGGCGACGAGGAGCCGGGCGCGCCTCGCCCCCTCCTCGCGGCGCATCGCCGCCAGGAGGGGCACCGTCGCGATCGCGACCGCAAGGACCATGACCGGAATGCTCAGGTACAACAGGATCATCTCGAACCGGCCACACGCACTCGCGTGGCCGTACCTCTGCCTTTCTCGTGTGGGTCGTCGTCGGCGTGGTTGCCGACACCCACATCGTGAGCGCCGCCCCTGTCAGCCGGCGTCGGGCCCCCTGTGGGTGCGCTGGGAATCGTGCGACGGGGGCTGCGACGCGGCGCGGTCGGCGTCCGCGTCGGTCGCACCCGGCCCAGAGACGGGCAGCCGAACGGTGAACTCCGCACCCTTGGAACCGGACTCGCCCACGTGCACCTCGCCGCCGTGCGCACGGACGATGGCGTCCACGATCGAGAGGCCGAGCCCCGCACCGCCACCAAGGCGCGAGCGCGACGGGTCCGCCCGGAAGAAGCGCTCGAAGAGCCGGTCCCGCTGCGCCTCGGTCAGGCCCGGCCCGTCGTCGCTCACCGAGACGACGGCGAAGGATCCTTCTGCCCCGACGCGCACGGTCGTGGCGGTGCCCGGTGGGGTGTGGACGCGCACGTTGGCGAGCAGGTTGTCGAGCACTTGGCGTAGCCGCAGCTCGTCGCCGACGACCTCGACGGGTGCCGACGCGGTGAGGGCCACGGGCCACTCCGGCCCGACGGCCCTGGCGGTCGCCACGGCTTCCCCGGCCAGCGCGACGAGGTCGAGGTGCGCGAGGTGGAGCGGCTGGCCCTCGTCAAGGTGGGCGAGGAGGAGCAGGTCCTCGACGAGCCGGCTCATCCTGGCGGACTCGGCCTGGATGCCTGCCAGGACCCTCGCCAGGTCCTCGGGGCGCTCGGCCGCGCCGCGGCCGAAGAGCTCGGCGTAGGCACGGACCGCGGCGAGCGGGGTGCGCAGCTCGTGCGAGGCGTCGGCGACGAGGCGGCGCATCCGCTCCTCGGACGCGCGGAGCTGCGCCTCGGTCCGGTCGCGCGCGGCGAAGGCGCGCTCGATCCGCTCGAGCATGACGTTGAAGGCGTGCGCGACGTGCCCGACCTCGGTCCGCGCGCCGTCGCCCGGCACGCGCTCGGAGAGTTGGCCCGACGCGATCGCGTCGGCGGTGCGCTCGATGTCGCGCAAGGGGTGGAGGCTCGCGCGGACGAGCAGCCATCCGAGCGCGGCCGCGAGCAGGACGGCAGCTGCGGTCGCGACGATCTCGAGCTCGCGCAGGTCAGAGAGGGTGTGCGAGGTGCTCGTCAGCGGGACCGCGACGACGAGCTGTCCGCCGGCGTCCGGGCCTGCCCGCAGCACCGACGCCCGCACGCGGTAGCCGGTGCTCGACGCACGGGATGCGACGGTGAAGTACACGGTCGGCTCGCCGTCGTCGCCGGCGTTGGCCACGAAGCCGGTGATCCGCGTCGGCAGCGCGGGCGGACCGACGTGCTGCGAGCCGAGCTGCGCCAGGCGGCAGTGCCAGACGACCCGCCCCGAAGTGCTCCTCACCTCGATGAACGTGCCTGGGGTCAGGCCGACGGTGTCCACGTCCTCGCCGTGGAAGGGAGGGCACCCCGACGGCCCGCCGGCGCCTCCGGGCCCCGGCGGCGAGGCATCCTGTCCTCCGGAGGGCTCGCCGGAGCCGAAGGGGGGGTGCCCGTCCCCGGGGGCCTGCTCGGCGACCGAGGCCTCGACGGGGCGGTGCGACTGCTCCAGGCCGGCGTCGATCCGGCCGTAGAGGTAGGAGCGGAGCTCCGCGTAGGTCGTCACCCCAACACCGACCAGGGCGGCGAGGACGACAAGGGCCGTCGCGGCCAGCAGCCGTCCGCGGATCGACACTACGGCCCCTCGGGCTCGCGAAGGATGTAGCCGACGAGCCGCACGGTGCGGATCAGGGGCGGACCGTGCTTGTCGAGCTTGCGGCGAAGGTAGCTGACGTAGGTCTCGACGACGTTGGCGTCGCCGTCGAAGTCGTAGTGCCAGACGTTCTCGAGGATCTGGACCTTGGAGAGGACCTGGCGCGGGTTGCGCAGGAAGTAGCGCAGCAGGTTGAACTCGGTTGCGGTCAATTGCACGAGCGTGCCGCCGCGGCGCACCTCGTGGGCAGCCTCGTCCATCTCCAGGTCCGCAAGGCGCAGGAGGCCCTCGTCCGGACCGGCGGCACCGGTGCGGCGAAGGATGGCGCGCGTCCGGGCCATGATCTCTGCCAGCGCGAAGGGCTTGGTGACGTAGTCGTCGCCGCCGACGGTGAGGCCGGTGACCTTGTCCTCGAGCGCGTCCCTGGCGGTGAGGAACAGCACCGGGGAGGTGAGCCCCCCGGCGCGCATCCTGCGGGTCACCTCGAACCCGTCGAGGTCCGGCAGCATGACGTCGAGGATCACGAGGTCGGGCGGCTCGTCCTCGGCGGCCCGCAGGGCTTCGCGCCCGGACGCCGCGACCGCGACGGCATAGCCCTCGTAGCGGAGCGACGTCGCCACCGCGTCGACGATCGACGGCTCGTCGTCGACGACGAGGACTCGTTGGCGGACGCCCGCGCGCCCGTGCTCAGCACTCATGGTCGACCTCCCGAGCCCAGTGTGCAGGGAGCGTCCGGGCACACGCTGTGCGCGCCCTGTGCGCGCGCTGTGAACCCGCGTGCCCCTGGACGCACGGCGTCGGCCAGTGCCAGAGGCGCCGGCCGGGGGCGGCACGCCACCTCCTCCTCGGTAGCATCGCCGTGGTGGCCGATCCCGACATCGCCGTCCTCGACCGCATCGCCGAGCGGGTGCTGTGGCTGGCGGTGCGCATGGTCGACTACGCCAACCACGAGCGCCCGAAGCCCGACGCGCTGAAGGTCGGGGGCCACCAGGCGTCGTCGGCCTCGATGGTCTCGGTGATGACGGCCCTGTGGTGCGGGTTCCTCGAGCGCGAGGACCGGGTCTCGGTGAAGCCCCACGCGTCCCCGGTCTTCCATGCCCTCCAGTACCTGCTCGGCAACCTGGACCGGCGGTACCTGACGGAGCTCCGGGCGTTCGGCGGGCTCCAGTCGTACCCGAGCCGCACCAAGGACCCCGACCCGGTCGACTACTCGACCGGCTCCGTCGGGCTCGGGGCGGTCGCCCCCCTCTTCGGGGCGGTCACCGAGCGATACGTCCGCCTCCACTTCGGCGACGGCGGCCAGGGGCCGGTCGCCGCCTCCGGCCTGGGCGCGGGGCGGTTCGTCTCCCTGGTCGGCGACGCCGAGCTCGACGAGGGCAACGTCTGGGAGGCGATCACCGATCCCGTCGTCCAGGGGCTCGCGAACGTCGTGTGGGTGGTGGACCTGAACCGCCAGAGCCTCGACCGCGTGGTCCCCGGGGTGAAGGCGACGAGGCTGGAGCGGCTCTTCGAGGCCAACGGCTGGCAGGTCGTCGAGGCGAAGTACGGACGGCGTCTCCAGGAGCGCTTCGCCGCTCCCGGGGGCGACGCGCTCCGCCGGCACATCGACGAGATGGCGAACGAGGACTACCAGGCGCTGTTCGGCGTGCCCGAGGCCGAGCTGCGCGACCGGTTCTGTGCGGGGGCAGATGCGGGGGTGAAGCGGGCCATCGAGGACGTCCCCGACGCCCAGCTGCGCGGCGTGCTCACGGACCTCGGTGGCCACGACATGGTGGAGCTGCTCGCTGCCTTCCGCAGGATCACCGGCGACCGACCCGCTGCCGTGTTCGCCTACACGGTGAAGGGGTGGGGGCTGCCCATCGCAGGAGACCGGCTGAACCACGCGGCGCTGCTCACGTCCGCCCAGGTCGACGAGCTCCGGTGCGCCATCGGGCTGGACCGCGCGCACGAGTGGGACCGCTTCGACCCCGGGTCCCCGGAAGGGTGCCTGCTCGAAGAGGTCCGCAGGCGGCTCGAGCGTCGGCGGTCGGTGCCTCCGGACCTCTCCGTCGAGGTCCCGGCGTCGTCGGGCGTCCGGCTCGCGGCGGTCACCTCGACCCAGGAGGCGTTCGGGCGCGCGCTCGCCGAGCTGGCCCGCTCCGCGCCCGTGTCCGCCCGCATCGTGACGGCGTCGCCCGACGTGACGATCTCCACCAACCTCGGGGGGTGGGTCAACCGGGTAGGGGTCTTCGCGCCGAGCGCGCGCGCCGAGGACGCCGCGGAGGCGGGGCTGCTCCGGTGGTCGGAGGGGCCGCTCGGGCAGCATCTCGAGCTCGACCTCTCCGAGATGAACCTCTTCTTGCTGCTCGGCCAGCTCGGGGTCGCCGGCGAGACATTCGGCGTGCCGCTCGTCCCGATCGGCACGGTCTACGACCCCTTCGTGCTGCGCGGTCTCGACGCCTTCGTCTACAGCCTGTACGCCGGCGGGCGCTTCGTCGTGGTCGGCACGCCATCGGGGGTCGCGCTCGGCTACGAAGGCGGTGCCCACCAGTCGATCCTGACGCCGTCGGTCGGCACCGAGCTGCCGGGGGTGGTCTTCCGTGAGCTCGCCTACGGGACGGCGGTCGACTGGTCCCTGTGCGAGGCGGTCCGCTCGGTGCTCTCCCCCGACGGCGGATCGAGCTACCTGCGCCTCTCGACGCGTCCGGTCGACCAGACGCCGTTCGAGCGGCTTCGTGCCGAGGTCGGCGACGAGCGCCTCCGCGCCGACGTCCTGTCGGGCGGCTACCGCCTCGTGGACGGCGCCGCGAGGACGCCGGGCGGCCCGGTGGTGCACCTCGTCGGCTGCGGGAGCGTGCTGCCCGAGGTGCTCGAGGCGGCGACAGCCCTCGCGGCCGAGGGAGTGGCGGCAAACGTCGTCGACGTCACGTCCGCCGACCTGCTGTACCGGTCCTGGCGCGCCTCGCTCGTCGCCGCCGTCGACGTCGCCGGGGAACCGCCGGCGCCCTCGCAGGTCGACCGCCTGTTCCCACCGGGTCAGCGCAGCGCTCCGATCGTCACCGTCCACGACGCCGCGCACACGCTGAGCTGGCTCGGATCCGTGCACGGGGCTCCGCTCGTGCCTCTCGGTGTCGATGCCTTCGGCCAGGTCGGGTCCGTCGGCGAGCTGTTCGCGCACTTCCGGCTGGATGCCGACGCGATCGTGAACGCCGCCCTCGTGGCGCTCGACAGGTCCTGAGCCCATGGCGAGCCGCCGGGGTCACCCGCCGGCTGCAAGGGTTGCGACCATGAGCGCCTTGATGGTGTGCAACCGGTTCTCCGCCTCGTCGAAGACGAGCGACGCGGGCGACTCGAAGACGTCGTCGGTGACCTCCATCGCCTCGAGGCCACGGGTCTCGAAGATGTGCCGGGCGATCTCGGTCCGCGTGTCGTGGAACGCCGGCAGGCAGTGGAGGAACCGGACGTCGGGGTTGCGCGTCGCCTCGAGGAGCGCCCGGTTCACCTGGTAGGGGAGCAGGAGGTCGATCCGCTCGTCCCACAGGTCGGCCGGCTCCCCGAGCGAGAGCCACACGTCGGTGTAGAGGAAGTCCGCGCCGACGACGCCCTCGAGGGGGTCGTCGGTGACGCGTACCGACCCGCCCGAGGCCGAGGCGAGCGCGCGCGCCTCGGCCCAGACGTCCTCGTCCGGCCGGCGCGCCGCGGGCGCGGCGACGCGGACGTCCATTCCCATCATGGCGCCCGCCACGAGCAGCGAGGCGCAGGTGTTGCTGGCGGCGTCACCGAGGAAGCACACCGAGACCTCCTCCAGCGGGGCGCGCGCGTGGTCGCGCATCGTGAGGACGTCGGCGAGGCTCTGGGTGGGGTGCCACCGGTCGGTGAGCCCGTTCCACACCGGGACCCCGGCCGCTGCCGCCAGCTCCTCTGCATCGTCCTGGCGAAAGCCGCGGAATTCGATCCCGTCGAACATCCGTCCGAGGACCCGCGCGGTGTCCCTGGGCGACTCCTTGGTGCCGAACTGCGTCTCACCAGCCCCCAGGTAGACGGCGTGCGCACCCTGGTCGTGGGCCGCGACCTCGAAGGCGGCACGGGTGCGCGTCGAGGTCTTCTCGAAGAGCAGTGCCACGGTCCTCCCCTCGAGGCGCCGGCGCTCCGAGCCGGACCGCTTCTCGTCGCGCAGGCGTACGGCGAGGTCGAGGACGCCCCGGTACTCCTCGGGGCTCAGGTCGGAGTCCTTCAGGTAGCTGCGGCCGACGAGGTCCATCCCCCATTGTGCACCAGGGTCGTCGTGCACCAAGTGGGCACCAGGTCATGGGCACCAGGGTCCCGTCCCGACCCGCAAAGGCGGGGAGGTCCCCGGCAGCAGGTCAGCTCAGCGCGGCACGGCGCCGAGATGACGGGCGAGGAAGGCCGCGCTCAGCTCGAAGGCGTCCGCGGGGAGATCGCCGTGGTCCCCGGGTTGCGCGAGCAGCCGCTTGTCCGCAGAGCCCAGGGCGTCCCACAGCTCGAGCGCCACGTCGCGTGGGAACAGCCGGTCGTCCCACTGGACGAGGTAGAGGACGGGGCACCGCACGCGGCGGACGTCGGCCTCGATGCGCCTCCTCGTCGGACCCGTGAGCCCCATGAGCCCCAGGACCGCCACACGGATGCGGGGCTCGGCCGCGACCACCGGCACCCCGATGATGGTCCCCATGGAGACCCCCCACCAGCCTGCGGGCCCGCTGCCGATCTCGGGGAGCGCCTGGAGGGCGTCGAGCGTGACGGTCCAGTCCCGGACCATCGCGTCGGTCATCTCCTCCCCCTCGTTCGCCCAGAGCTGGGCGAACTCGGCGAGCACGAGGGCCGGCGGCGCCGGCGGCCCAGCGCGTCGATCGCCGTGGACGGGCCCGTCGATGGCCGCGGCCGCCAGTCCGTGGTCCCTCGCGAGCCGCCGGGCCATCGCGGCGACGTAGTCCTGGCGCTTCGAGCCCGACCCGCCGTGGCCGAGCAGCACGACGGGACGCGGCCCACCTCCCCGGGCGGGGGACCAGAGCAGACCGGGGACCCGACGCCCCGAGTGGTGCACCACGAACCCGCGGCGCCGGACGTCGGCCTCGACGACGTCCTCGTCGGCGCGCCACACGACCCCGGGAGTCGGCTCGCCAACCGGGTCGTGCTGGCCCGGGTCGTGCTGGCCCGGGTCGTGCTGGTCGGCGAGGGTGCGCATCCCCGGGCAACCTACCGTCGCCGGGCGCGGTGCGGCGCGTGGGAGCTGGTCGCGGGGGAACCGGTCGTGGGCAGCTGGTCGCGTGGCAGGCGGCACGGGCACGCTAGCGTTTGCGGCCGGAGCTGGCCCGACAACGGGCGTCGGGGAGCGAGGAGGCTGCTCGAGGGTGGTGCACACGCGCCGGGACGCCGCGGACGGCTTCCTCCACACTGCCGTGGCACACGGCTCGACCGACGAGCTCGTCGCCGTGCTCGTCCCGCAGCTCCGGGACTGGGCACGCCGCCGGGACCGCGTCTACGTGAACCTCGCTCCAGAACGGGGAGCGGCAGTTCGTGCCGCCCTTGGCGCAGACGCCGACGAGCTGTGCTGGAGCGACACGTTCGACTGGGCGCCGCACCCGGTGCGCCGGCTCCGGGCGCTGCAGGAGCTGGTCGAGGTCGAGCGCGCGGCGGGGGCGGGCGAGCTGCGCTTCGTCGGCGAGTGCGCCTTCCCTGCGGGACCACCCGAGCTCGTGGCCGAGTGGGAGCGCTTCGACGTCCTGCTCAACGACGCGCTGGCGGACGCGCCGATGACGATGGTCTGCACCTACGACCGCGGCGCGGTGCCGGACGTCGCCGCGCGGGCCTTGCGCACCCACCCCATGATCGGCCTCGATCCCCCCTTGCCGAACGAGGACGTCGTCGGTGCGGACGAGGCGCTCTGGGCCGCGCGGCCCCTCGCGCCCCTGCCTGCATCTGCGGTGCGGGTGGGTGAGCGTGTCACGCCCGCCCGTGCGCGCGCGCTCGTGCGCGCGCAGCTCGGACGCTCGGCGGGTGCGCCGCCGCCATGGGCCGAGCAGGCCGTCTGCGACCTCGCCGTCGTCGTCACCGAGCTCGTGACCAATGCGTGGCAGGCGGGCTCGGGCTCGGTCGGCGTGTGGTGCTGGCAGGAGGGCGAGGAGATGGGCGTCCAGGTCGACGACACCGGCCCCGGGCTCCGCGACCCCTTCGCCGGCTACCGGCGCCCGTCGCCGGCGGTCCCCGGTGGGCGCGGCCTGTGGATCTCCCGCCAGCTCGCCGACCTGGTCGAGATCGCGCCCAACGGCCGGGGCACGAGCGTCCGGGCACGGATCTTCGGAGGCGCCGCGCATCAGCGGACGGCGACGGCGAGCACGCCTCCGACGCACGCGAGCCCCACCACCAACCACGCCACGTAGTCGTTGACGATCCCGCTCTGGAAGCCGTCGAGGACGCCGACGGTGCCCTCGACCCATCGCCCGCGCCCCGTCCGGCTCCACAGCCTGCGGCGGTAGAGCGAGGCGAGCGCCACGAGCACGCTCGCTGCGACGGTCACGAGCGCGCTGACGAGGCTGAGGGCGCTGATCCCGGTGCTCCCCGGGGCAGCCGGCCTCGCGAGGTGCGCGCCGCCCGCGCCCCGCAGTACGTGCGCGACGTACCCGGTCTGGTCCTCGAGCTGGCGGGCGGCGTGCTGGACGACCTGGCCGAGGCCGGGGATGAGCCCGAGCGAGAGGCTCACGCACAAGAGCACGACGGCTGGCACGAGCATGGTCAAGGGGACCGTGCGACCGCCGCCTCGGGTCTCGCTCGTCTCCTCCCGTGCGCCCCGCTCGAGACGCGTGTCGGGCGGGGGCGGCTCGCCGAGGCCGTAGAAGACGCCGCCTGCGACGCGAAGCACCGTGCCGCCGACCAGGGCCGAGGAGACCATCACGACGGCGGTCACCCAGGGGTCGCCCGCGCGCGTCGCGCTGTCCGCGATCCAGCCCGCACCGAGGAAGGTCCCGAACGGGGGGAGCCCGGCGAGGCCGAACGCGGCGAGGACGAAGACGGCGCCCGTCACCCGAAGCCCGCGCCCCCTGCCGTGCAGCACCGACTCGTCGACCGAGTGGAGGCGGTGGAGGAGCACGCCCGTGCAGAGGAACAGCGCGGCCTTCACGAGCCCGTGGCCGATGACGTACACGGCCGCGCCTGCCAGTCCGAGCGGCGTGAGCAGCGCGAACCCCATCAGGAACAGGCCCATGTGGCTGATCGTCGAGAAGGCCAGCATGCGCTTGATGTGGCGCTGCCGGAAGCAGTAGAGCGCGCCGAGGAGCGCCGTCAGCGTCCCGAGTGCGAGGAAGAGCGCGCTCAGCACGGCGCGGTGCCCGAGGGCACCGGAGAACACGGACCAGTAGACGCGCGCCACCCC